>Ga0268276_1002005_pt1 | contig 18366 bp, 19 predicted proteins | sample saktaG_4_FD_190145 | JGI IMG/M metagenome (GOLD analysis project Ga0268276, IMG submission 190145) | Saline water microbial communities from Sakinaw Lake, British Columbia, Canada - sak_2010_1_5_45m | ecosystem: Environmental > Aquatic > Non-marine Saline and Alkaline > Saline ...
ACGCCGGAACAAAGGTGGTACCACGGAATGATTCGTCCTTTATATTTTGAGGACGATTTTCTTTTTATAAGGGGTGTGAATTATGATTATCGACGAACTCAATCTGTATAAAACACGAGAACAGACCAACTCAACTTCCGCCTACCATAAAACGGGAGTTAACGATTATCAGGCCGGAGATCTGTTTTTGGGAATCACGGCACCAATTATTCGCCGGATAGCCAAAAAATATTATGCGACAATTCCTGACGAAGAATTAATCATGTTATTGAAAAGCACTTTTCACGATTACAGAGCTTGCGCATTGGTGATTTTGACATACAAAATGCAAAAAGCGGATTTGGAAACACAAAGACAAATTGTTAAACTATACATCAAATGGATTGATCATGTAAATAGTTGGGATCTGGTTGATGTGTCTGCGCCGTATATTCTCGGTAAATATATGCTCAAAACTCAGGATTTTACTTTACTTTTCTCCTATGCGATATCGGACAACCTCTGGAAAAAAAGAATCAGCATCGTTTCGACCTGGATGCTGATAAGAAATAACCAATTTGACGTCACATTGAAAATCGCAGAGATACTAAAAGGCGATCAACACGATTTGATCAACAAGGCTTGTGGTTGGATGTTACGCGAAGTGGGAAATAGGAACAGAATTTTACTTGATGATTTTATTGAAAAGAATTATCACAGTATGAAAAGAACAACATTGCGCTATGCTATCGAACGACATGACGAACCAGTCAGAAAAGCAATACTCAAAGGAGATTTCTCATGGAAACAACAGTAAAGGAACTTTACCAAGACTTATCCAAAATGAATGGACAAAGCGTGACTTTGAAAGGCTGGATCCGCAACAACAGAGCTCAGAAAGAATTCGGATTCATCGATTTGCATGATGGAACCTGTTTTGATACGGTTCAAGTAGTATATGAAGAAGCAAAGGTTGCGGATTTCAAAGAGATTCAAAAGTATCGTGTAGGATCTTCTATCGATGTTATTGGCACGCTTATTAGGACGCCCGATATGAAGCAACCATTTGAAATCAAAGCCGAAAACATCAAACTAATCGGCGATAGTCTTGAGAGTTATCCAATCCAACCAAAACGACATACTAGGGAATTCTTGCGTGAGAACTCGCATCTAAGAATGAGAACCAATTTGTTTCAGGCGGTGTTTCGCGTAAGGAGTGTAGTTTCAAATGCCATTCATCAATTTTTTCAAAAACAAGGTTTCATATATGTTCACACACCAATAATAACCGGCTCCGATGCCGAAGGCGCGGGAGAGATGTTCAAGGTGTCAACACTTGATTTTGAAGCATTGATCAACAGCAAGGAAAAGGCAATCGACTACTCCAAGGATTTCTTTGGAAAAGCCACAAATCTGACCGTTTCCGGGCAATTGCAGGCAGAGGCGTATGCACTTGCTTTCAGAAGCGTGTACACGTTTGGACCAACCTTCAGAGCGGAGAACTCAAACACGCAAAGGCACGTTTCTGAATTTTGGATGATTGAACCGGAAATTGCATTTGCGGATTTGAACAAAGACATGGATTTAGCCGAATCAATGGTAAAACATATTATCAATTCCGTATTGTCTGAATGTAAATCCGAAGTGGAATTCTTTGATCAATTCATCGAAAAAGGGCTCAAGGACAAACTGCAAAAAGTTGCTTCATCCAAGTTCCAGGTAGTGACTCACAAGGATGCGATTGACATTCTCCTAAACAGTCGGCATGCTTTTGAAAACGCTCCTAAACACGGTGAAGACCTTGCGACGGAACATGAAAAATTTTTGACAAAACATTTTGGTGGACCCGTTTTTGTAATCGACTGGCCCAAAGAAATCAAAGCATTTTACATGAGACTTAATGATGATTTGAAAACTGTTGCGGCGATGGATCTTTTGGTACCGGGAGCAGGGGAGCTTATCGGTGGGTCGCAAAGAGAAGAAAGACTAGAAGTATTACTTTCCAGAATGAAAGAGATGCATGTCGAAGAAAAAGAATTATGGTGGTATCTCGATTTAAGAAAATATGGAGGAGCACCGCATGCGGGATTTGGTCTTGGACTCGAGCGAATGGTAATGTATGTCACCGGTGTTGACAACATTCGAGATGTCATTCCTTTTTCAAGGACTCCGAAAAACTGTGAATTTTAATTTATTGCCGACTTTAAAGTCGGATTGGTTCTTTGATTTGCTTCAATTAAAGTTGCATTTTTAGGGTAGTTAGTATATATTTATATTACTTATCACACGCATTCTAAACCACCGGGGTGAAATTATGGGTAAAAAATCATTGTTATTGTTTGTTATATTTCTAAGCGCAGTATTATTTGCGTGTCAAAATAGCGAGACAACTACAACTACGATTGCGACAACTTCATCAACGTTTGCCACGAGCGATACAACTGCTATCACAACCGAAGCGGTGACTACCGATTTGTCAACAACTCCAACAACCACTGCAGAACAGACCATGTCCGAAAGAGTCAATTCCCTTGCTAACGAATACAAGATCGGTCTGTTTATAACAGAAGAGCCTACAACTTCAATCGGAATAAATTTCGCGATGCCATCTGATACCTATGGTTATGTCGAGTATTCCATTGCTGGAGAAAATAACTTCACTAGATATCGGGCCATCAGCAAAGCCAGGGCAATCGGAAGCAAATATGCATATTTGTTTGAAGTTACCCTGTCCAATTTGACTCCAGGAGAAACATATGATTATCGCGTGACAAATACTGATGATTCAGAGGCTAGCCCCTACTATCAGTTTACAATGCCTTCTAATGATAGCGACGCTTTCACGTTTATATATCTTGCCGACCCTCAGGAAAACTCTGAGATCGGATATATGGCATATGCATATTCTTTGCTATCGGTAATGGAATATAGCGAGCAAACTTATGATTTTGTGATGTTTCCTGGCGATTTGGTTGATGATGCAGATTTGAAGACTGAATGGGCCCTATTCTATAAATACTCATCGATATTTTCCTATAACACTCCAATCGTCGCAACAGTTGGTAACCACGATGTCGGTGCGATTTCAGATGAAAGAATCCAAGAACTGGAATTCGATGGATATTTGAATTTACCGAATAACGGACCGGAATATAACAGTTTTAATATGCTTGAAGGCGACCTCAGAAGCACCAATTTCGATGATGGGAAAACCTATAGTTTTGATTATGGATATGCCCATTTTATTGTTATAGACACGGAAATATATTGTGACGGAACGACTGCCTGTCTTGCATATGACACAGCTAACGCAGACATTCTAAATGATTGGATAGCTGACGACCTGAGAAACAATGCTTTGCCGTGGACGATAGTTTTATTGCATAGAGGACCTTATAGCCTTTCATACAACACCTCAAGCGTAAGAGACAACCTTGTGCCTATTTTCGACGAATATGGGGTTGATTTGGTTTTGTCTGGGCACGACCACCAGTACTCAAGGGCGGTATACTCCGAAGACACATTGCTAGAATTTGCCACATCAAACACATATACAAAGGGCGATATTTTCCTTTCTGACACCACGCTTGACGATTATGATTTCAATCAATACGATCGAGCGATCGGAGTAACATACTTGACAGGGAACACCGCATCGACAAAATTTTATGGTGGTGATAAAGCTTCTGGACTGTCTGTGAATTACAAATTCATCGATGAACAACCGGTTATCCCATATATCACTGTTACGGAAAATTCGATCAGTGTCGTATCGTATGTTGTATTGAAAGACACCGCGTTTGCGATAATTCCCAATGGAGTCGATATTTTAGAAGAATTTAGCATAATCAAAGATTAGTATCTTCGCCAAATTAGCAAACAAAAAGCCGAAATCAATCGGCTTTTTTAGTTATTTTTTCTGTGGATCTTTTAGTGATTCAATCAAACCGGTAGCTAATCCGACTATGCCTTGCAATTCCGAAGGAATGATAATCTTCGTTGCTTGGCCGTTGGAGATCCTCTCCAAAGCTTTATAGGCTTCAAGAGTCAGCACAGCATGATCTGCTTTGGCGCCTTTGATCAACTCGATACCGCGAGCGGTAGCTTCTTGAACTTTAAGAATGGCTTCTGCTTGACCTTCAGCTTCGCGGATTGCGGCTTCTTTTTTGGCTTCTGCACGAAGAATGGCTGCGGCTTTTTCGCCTTCTGCTTCCAAAACGTTAGATGCTTTTTTACCTTCAGCAATCAAAATTGATTCACGACGTTCACGCTCGGCGCGCATTTGTTTCTCCATCGCTTCTCTGATTTCTTTGGGCGGAATGATATTTTTAAGTTCGACACGGTTGATTTTGATTCCCCATGGGTCGGTCGCTTCATCAAGAATAATTCTCATTCTTTCATTAATCAGGTCGCGGCTGGTTAAGGTTTGGTCGAGTTCAAGTTCGCCGATGATATTACGAAGTGTGGTGGCTGTAAGATGCTCAATCAACAAACCGGGGTTTTCAGCTCCATAGACGTATTGTTTTGAATCTGTGATTTGCAAGAACACGACAGTATCAATTTGCATCGTAACGTTATCTTTTGTAATAACGGCTTGAGGCGGGAAATCAAGGACTTGTTCCTTAAGAATGATAATGTCTGAAACATTGCCTCTAGCACTGTAAGTTCTTTTGATTCGGTCAAAGAAAGGCCACAAGAAATGCAAACCAGCATTCCAAGTAGTGAAGTAGCTTCCCCATCTTTCAATTACATATTGCGTTGCTTGAGGTACGATTTTTATTCTGGTACCGGCATAAACAACAATGATCACTACCAAAGCAATTATTACAACGATTCCAATATTACTGATAAGTGTGATAGGTAAAAACATAATAAAACCTCCTTCAAATTTATATATTTTTATATTTTAGCTAAATTAGCGTGATACAATTAATAACCGTAACCGGCTTTCACCACGTTGATTTTCAAGAAGATATCGCGTAAAGTGGACTTTCTTTTTGTAAAAGACATCAAAATGACATCTGTCAGAACTGACAGCATCAGCAAGATCAGTCCGGCATACATGCTTACGACAAAAACGAGAATGATAAAGAAATATTTGAATACAATGTCGTGGAAAAATACAGTTAGGGAATGAACCGGGCCGTCAAGGCGTATCTGCATCAGCTTTCTGCCCAGAGTCTTTCCGTTTAGGACAATTGTGTAAATCGTCATCAAGATCAAGAATCCGATTGCAAAGTAATAGACTGTGTTGAGAAAATAAGCTGATAACGTTCGGTTATATGGTTCGATATCAATTGTGTTTTGAGTGTCCAAAATTGCCAACGCCAATTGATAATCAGTTTGTGCCGCGGCTTCTAAGGCGTCATCGCCATCGGCAAGCGCTACGGCAGCGTTGTATTCTTCGGAAAGAATCGAAAGGTCAGAATTGTAAGCGTCTAGTATTTCTTGATATGCATCATATATCTCATTGAAGTTGGGGACTTGATTTCGTAGGACGGTTCTTCCGAAAGTAAGAAAAGTCAGATAAACAACAACAAAAACGATAGTAATATCAACGACTGATGAAAAAGCCCTTTTAAAGAATCCTGCATTCATTGCTGCTTTTTAACCACCAATTTCACGCCATCGATTGCCAACACTTCAACTCTTTCTTCGAGTTGAATGTCTTCGTTTGAAATAGATGTCCAAATTTTGCCGTCAATTTTTACTTCTCCGCGTTCGCCGTTTATGATAGCTTTTGTGCAAATCGCGATTTTGCCAATCAATTTGTCTGAATTAGTCTTGATTTCGTTTTTTCGAATATATTTATGAAATATCGGTCTAAGACCCAAAAGAAGTAAAATGGAAGTGACGATAAAGACTACTGATTGCAAAATGATGTTTTCCGGCCAAAATACGGCAATGATTAGTGCGAAAATCGCTCCAACAGAAAACCAGATGCTCGATAGGTCCATGGTGGCCGCTTCGATGACACCTGCAAAAATGATTAATCCGACCCAAACCAATATCATGGTGGTTCCGATGTCCAATGTTAAAAACATATCTGTCATACCTCCTTATGCTTCAAATCGATGATCAAGGCTTTGTCTTTCTCGCTCCAAAATGCCCGATACTTGTATGATTGATTGTTGCTGAAATCCAATTTCAATAAATCAGAAACCTCTTTCATAAAAAGCTTATTGCAAATTCTGGAATAGCTAGATTTTACCGTGATATTGTGTTGCTGTTCCTGTGGAACATAGCCAAACCCGGTTTCCTCTTTTGTGAGTGGCTTGACAGCGATCATCATGTTGCTTTGATCGAGACCAAGTAATACAACATACGCGCTCTCAAAATAGGCTGTTGCGGATTTGTTCAAAGTGATATTCGCTTCATAAAGCGTCGCGATATCGTCAAGCGGTTTTTTTGATACCCAGACGAAATTCGCCATAATCTCAACCTCCATTATAATCTGTTTTCTATCTATTACCAATTATATCACATAATATTTTATTCTTCAATAATTATTTTCAATTATTTTCAATTATTTTGAATAACTGAACTGTTTACAAATGAGGGTTTTCCGAGTATAATATAGAATATTGGGGGTGATAGTGTGCGTGAATTCAGTTTTGATCAGATTGTAGAAAGAAGTTTGATGAAAACATACAAAGGACCATTATATTCAAAGTTCATCAAAGCTATCGATGAATACAAATTGATTGAAAATAAAGACAAAATCGCCGTTGCTTTGAGCGGGGGAAAAGATTCATTGCTCATGGCAAAGCTGTTTCAGACATTTAAAAAATATGGACATCTCGAATTTGAACTGGTTTTTTTGACCATGGATCCAGGATATGCTCCGGAACTCTTGGAAAGACACCTCAACAATTGTAAGAAATTAAGAATTCCATCTATAGTAATTTCGTCTAAAGTATTTGAAGTTGCCTACGAAATGGCTCCTAATAAACCTTGTTTTCTGTGTGCCAGAATGCGTAGAGGATTCCTATATAAACAAGCGGAAGAACTTGGGTGTAATAAACTGGCCTTGGGACACCATTTTGATGATGTGATTGAAACCACGCTCCTAAACATATTTTATGCCGGTTGTTTCAAAACCATGTTGCCAAAAGCAAAATCAGCAAATTTTCCTGGGTTACAGCTCATCAGACCGATGTACTTAATCAAAGAAAAAGATTGTATTCGCTTTTCCAACTACCACCAGATAGAAGCAATCAATTGTGGCTGTAAAGTTGCCAAAATGGATACCGATTCGAAAAGGAAAGAAATGAAACAATTGATCGAGCAAATGCGGAAAAAATACAAAAACACAGACATTAACATCTTCAGGGCGGCAGAGAATGTCAATATCAATAGTATTTTGGGATATGTTGATGAAGATGAAAAACACAGCTTCATGGATGAGTACTGATTTATATGAACTATAGAATAAGCACAAGTGGCAATTAAGCGCTTGTGCTTTGCTTTTATTAGGAGTCAATTGTAGCTATGGTTTCACGTGAAACATTATTTTCCTAAACAGAATTTGGCGAATAACGTAGAAATCAAGGCGTCATTTGATGATTCACCTGTGATTTCTCCAAGGCTTGTCCAGCCATTTCTTAAATCGATTTCCACCATATCAATCGGTAATTTCATCCTAGCAGCTTCATGAGCGTCTTTTAAAGCCAATTGGGTTTCCTCTAGTTTGGCTATGTGTCTAGCGTTTGAAAATACCGCATCTGCTTGATTGATGATTTCTTCGTTGATAAACATTCTTTTGACTTCTAATGCCAATAGGTCGATTCCAGTATGGTTTTTAGCAGAAATGTTGATGATTTTTTCTGTGGCCAAATCCATTTTTTTGCCCAGATCAATTTTATTTCCAACCAAGATTCGAACTTTATCTTTCGTCAGTTCTAATAGTTCCTTGTCATACTCTGTCAATGATTCACTTTGGTCGAGAACAAGCAGAACCAAGTCGGCGTCTGCTATAGCTTTTTTGGTTCGTTCAATACCGATTAATTCGATAACATCCGACGTTTCTCTGATGCCCGCGGTATCGATAAGTTTCAATAAGATGCCATCAATTGTCATTTCTGCTTCGATCAAATCTCGGGTTGTTCCGGATATTTCAGTGACGATTGCTTTTTCTTCTTTCAATAGCGAGTTAAGCAGGCTTGATTTGCCAACATTCGGCTTGCCGACGATAACCGTTTTTATACCTTCGCGAATCACCTTGCCAGTTTGAGATTCGCGAATTACTTGAGTTATTTTGCTCTCAAGATCAATTATTTTCGGAAGGATGATTTCGCTTGTCAAAACATCGATATCATCATATTCCGGATAATCGATATTTACCTCGATTTGGGCGATTATTTCCAAAAGTTCGTTTTGTAATGACTCAACAAGCTTCTTTATGTCGCCTCTCAGCGCTTTTTGGGCCAAGGCCAACTGTGATTTGTTTTTGGCATAAATGATATCCATTATGCTTTCTGCTTCTGTGAGGTCGATTCTGCCGTTTAAAAACGCTCTTCTTGTGAACTCTCCCCGTTCAGCGAGGCGAGCTCCGTTTTTGATCAAAACGCGTATTATTTCACCGGCCACAAAAAAGCCTCCATGACAGGAGATTTCGACAACGTTCTCTCTGGTAAAAGAGTTAGGCGCAATATATACAAAAACCATGACTTCATCGATTAGCATGTCGCGATCGACGATATGTCCATATACCGCCTGGTGGCTCTTAACTTTTTCGAGATTTTTGCCTTGAAACACTCTATTCACGATTTGAATTGCTTCGTCTCCAGAAACCCTGATTATATTGAGGGCGCCGATGCCATTTGCACTTGCCTGGGAGACGATTGTATTGTTTAGCATGCTATCACCATAAATATTTTACCATAATTGTCCCGATATATTGTATAATACTTTTGGGTGATTAATATGCGAAGCCACAAAAAACCGCTAAAATTCTATTTGGGAATCTTTGCTTTATCAGGAGTCATTGTTCTAGGGTATTCCCTATATATGATCTATTCAGGAAAGGCTGTGGCCCAAGACTTGTATAGTCTTTGGTTCATGCCGGTTATTTTTACTATTATATATTATGGCGGAGACGTCATTTTGGAACGCATGTCGAGAAAAAGGCACAAAGAAAATTTTGAGGCCGATTTCTTGGTTGCCGTCAGCGACCTAATGCAGAAATCAAACGAGTTTTTGATTGAGGATTTTCGGAAACTACAGATGGATCAAAAATTTCAGGATAGTTTAAAAATTGCGTTTTTTATATATCAAAATGGCGAAAACGAGCAGTGGACTCTGGCAAAATTGGAAAAAAAATTTCGCCCCGAAACCATTGAATCAAAAGCCATGGAACAAGTGATAAATTATGTCAAGGAAAAGCGGAACTCTTTGATAAATTAAACACAGAAAGCATATCAAAAATACGTTATTTGCGATATAATAATGTTATGGGAGAGGGTTGTCTTTGAAGAGCTATAGCGGAATCGTAATCAATCAAGGCATTGTCTATGGCAATGTTTTCAAATTAAGACAAAACTTCCGAGAAGACCCTAAAACAGCTAGTAAAATGGATCAATTATCCGTCTTGGAAACTGCGCTTGTAATAAGTACAAAAAGATTAGAAGAACAAATTAAAACAACGAACATGCTATATTCAGAGAGTGTTTCAATCATATTCGAAGCTCATAAACTTATGGTCAATGATCCGATAATATTGGATCGTGCAAGAGAATTAATCAAGGAAAAACATAATGCTTACGATTCCTACAAACAAGCAGCGGATGAGGTTGTTGAACAATTCCTTCGATTGAAAAACGAGTACATAAAAAATCGAATTATTGATATTGAAGACGCGACTGAAAGAGTTTTGTCGGAAATCGAAGAGCTAGAATACGATTTGAAGACAGATTTTCAGGAACCGAAAATATTGCTTTTGGATAAGATGAAACCGAGCATTTTGATAAATTTGGATAAAGAAACCATCATTGGTTTAATCTCTGAAGAAGGATCATATAATCAACATTCTGGGATCATTGTCAGAAAAAGAGACATACCCACCATGGTTGTAAAAGGACTAATGAATTTGATTGGCGATCAGGATAAAATCCTTTTAGATGCTAATGAAGGCACCGTATATATTAACCCCGATTTGGATACTGTCGATAAAATTATGAAAGAAAGGTGATAAGTTATGAGCTACCGCGCATTATACCGAACATACAGACCGATTGATTTTACAGAAGTTGCCGGTCAAAAACATATCACCACCACTTTGCAAAACGCTTTGCAAAACAATAAGGTTGCACACGCATATTTGTTCAGCGGGCCCAGAGGCACAGGCAAAACATCAATAGCCAAAATATTTGCCAAGGCCGTCAACTGCGAGCAAGCGCCTATTGCGAATCCATGCAACAAATGCGACAATTGCTTGGGAATACAAGATGGGTCCATCAGCGATATTATCGAAATCGACGCCGCAAGCAACAATGGCGTGGATGAGATAAGGGAGATCCGCGACAAGGTAAAATATCTTCCGGGATATGTCAAGTACAAAGTGTATATCATCGATGAAGTCCATATGCTCTCGACGGGAGCTTTCAACGCGCTGCTAAAAACGCTTGAAGAACCGCCCCAACACGTTATCTTCATTCTTTGTACCACTGAACCACAAAAAATCCCTTTGACAATCCATTCGCGTTGTCAGCGTTTTGATTTCAAATCAATCACAGTTGAAGATATGATGCAAAAACTTCAGGAAATAATCGACAAAGAGGAAATCAAGATCGATATCGACGCCGTGGAACAGATTGCTATTTTTGCCGAAGGCGGACTAAGAGATGCAATCAGTCTTTTGGATCAGGTTCACGCCTATAGCCCTGAATATATAAAACTTGATGATGTTAATCAAATTTGTGGTGCCATTTCTCTGGAAAAACAAATCGAGATGGTAAAAGCAATAATCGAAATGAATTCTACCAAAGCAATCCAAGCGATGAATGAATTGATTGTCGAAGGCAAGGAGGTTCATAAGATTGCATTCAATCTTCTGGATTTTCTTCGCAATATACTGATGTATAAAAACGTTGGAGTTTCAGAACATTCAAGCAGCCTTTATATAAACGAACAATTCCTGCAATTGACGAAAATGGTTAGTAACCGCAGAATCTTTTTCTATATTGAAATTTTGACAAAAACAATCAACGAAATCAAGTGGAGTAACAGTCCAAAACTGTTTCTCGAACTGGCATTCATTAAAATGACTGATACCGAAACTACTAGCGATGCCAAAGTGATTGACGATTTGGAAAAGCTCAGTGATAGAATAAAAACTCTCGAAACGATGGAATCAGTTCAAATCAAGGCTGTCGAAGAGCCTTTGGTCGAAGCGGAATTGGCAATCCAATCTGCAGCTCAGGCTGGAGAACCGGAGAAACAAAAAGAGCTTTTTGACCTAAGGGTGTCAGATGAAACCAAACAAGAAAGAGCTGCCAAAAATATTGAAGAACCATGCAGCGACAGCTCCAACACTTATAAAATCGAGTTTGTGGAAGAAGTTTTGAATAATGGAAATAGGGATGACAAGATTTATTTAACGAACAATTGGAACCGACTTTCAAAATATAACAATTCTGGATTATATCATCAATATGCAGTCCAATTTGAAAGCGGATCGGTCAAAGCGAGTTCATACGGCCGGATTATCGTGACGTTCTCATCGGCTGGAATCTGCAATCAAATGATGAAACCATCGATAAAACCAATTGTCAGAGAAGCGCTACATAAGGCGTTTGACCGGGATATAGACTATATCGCTCTTCCAGAAAATATCTTTGATGACATTACTGATGAATTTGCGCTTCAGTGGCGTCAGGGAAAAAGGGATATCAAACTGTCTCCAATTGTTTGCGAAGACTTAAGAGATGTGTCTCAAGACAACACCGAAGAAGAAGTTGAAAAAGAAGAAAAAATAGTTTCGGACGCAATAAATATTTTTGGCGATCTTGTAAAAATCAAGAAATGACCCGTAGGAGTGAATGATATGATTAATCCACAAATGATAAAAAAAATTCAAAAAATGCAAGAAGATCTAAAAAAAGCTCAAGCAGAAATTAACGCTTCGACTTTTTTCGGGCAAGCTGGGGGCTCCGTTGTAAAGGTTGCAGTCAAAGGCACGAAAGAAGTCTTGTCGATTGAAATCAAAAAAGAAGAAATAGATTTCAGTGATGTCGACATGGTTCAGGATCTAATCGTCGCCGCCTTGAATGATGCATTCAAAAAAGTCGACAAGGAAATGGAAGAAACGCTTGGATCTTTGACCCAAGGCGTGAAAATGCCGGGACTTTTCTGATGAATTATCCCAAAGCTTTGGAGGATTTGATTGTCCATTTTATGAAATATCCGGGCATAGGTCGGAAGACCGCAGAGAGATATTCCCTTTTCACAATAAATAATTTTGACCAGGACAACCTTAATGATTTTTCGGAAGCATTGGCCACTGTCAAAAACAAGGTATTCCGCTGCTCCTCATGCGGACATTTAACAGATGTAGATCCATGTCATATTTGTTCGAATGATATCCGCGATAAATCCCTGATTATGGTAGTCGAATCGCCTAAAGATGTTTTTTCGTTTGAAAGATCAGGAAATTACAAAGGAATGTATCACGTATTGCATGGCGCAATTTCACCGATGAACGGAATTGGACCAGACGATTTGAATCTTGCCTCTTTATGGGACAGAATTCAAAATGAAGCGGTCAAAGAAATCATCTTGGCAACTTCTGGGACTCAGGAAGGCGAAACCACAGCCATGTATATTCAAAGAGTGTTGAAAAATATGGATATTTTGGTCACAAGAATCGGTTATGGCGTGCCTGTAGGGTCAAATTTGGAATACGCTGACGACCAAACGCTGACAAAAGCAGTTGAAAACCGCAAAGCATATTGAAAAAAAACAAAAAAATGCGCTTCTCGTTTTTTCAAATTATGGTATAATGTTATTACAATAGTGAAACTATCAACAAAAAAAAGAGGTGGAGTAAATGTTTACAGCTACTTTTCGTATGTTTCTTACAATAATTGACAGCATTGAAGGCTTCGTACAACCTTATGTCGACCAAGTAATTGATCTTTTGCAAGGATTACCTGTTTGGACCCAAGGCCTCGTTGTGTTGGCCTTAGGAATTTTCACAATTGTCGGACTTGTGGTATTCATCAAAAAATTCATAAAATTGTTTTTGGTTCTGGCCATACTAGGCGTAATAGGTTATTTTGTCTGGACAAAGACTGATATATTGCAAAACTTGCTTGGATCATTAACAGGAGCGATTACCGGTCCGAATATTTTGCATTTTTTATTAAGAGTTTCTCCTTTTTAATTAAAGGATAACTCTTTTTTTTTTCAATTTTTTAGTTTGAGAAATAAAGGCGATTTTGAGAGATTATATATATTTATATATAATTTTTCCTTAAAAAATGTGCTATAATGAAATATGCACAAATATTCGATAGGAGACTGAAGTATGGAAATTAGAATGGCGAACTTGACCAAAATATTTACGAGTAAGGACAAAAAAGAAGTTCACGCCGTAGATCATGTTGATTTGACAATTCCTTCTGGAAAACTAATAGGGCTTTTAGGGCCATCCGGATGCGGAAAATCGACAACGCTTTACCTGATTGCCGGGTTGCTAAAACAAAACGAGGGTCAGATATTCTTTGATGATGACGAAGTATCTGAAATGCCACCAGAAAAACGAGGAATTGGTCTGGTATTTCAAAATTATGCTCTTTATCCTCATATGACAGTCCGGGACAATATCCTTTTCCCGCTTCAGAACTTGAAAGTTGAAAAAGAAGAAGCTAAACGAAGAACAATTGAAATGGCTCAACTGGTAGGCTTGCAGGAAATGCTAGACAGAAAACCAAAAGAACTTTCGGGCGGGCAACAACAACGCGTCGCTATCGCGAGGGCCCTTGTAAAAAAGCCAAGAGTCCTTTTGCTTGACGAGCCGTTATCAAATCTGGACGCGAGACTCAGACTGCAAACTCGCGAAGAAATCAAAAGAATCCAAAGAGAAACTGGTATCACAACCGTATTTGTCACACATGACCAAGAAGAGGCCATGTCCATTTCCGATGAAATCGTTGTTATGAAAGACGGAGTCATCCAACAAATGGGATTGCCTCAAGAAGTATATGATCATCCTCACAATTTGTTTGTTGCCAAATTCCTTGGCAATCCACAAATCAATGTATTTGAAGGCGATGTCAAGGGCGGAAAAGTTTATATTGACGATATGCATATCGGATCTGTTAAACTTCCAGACCAAAAAGTTCAAATTGGGGTCAGGCCGGAAGGATTCCTTGTTGACGATACCTTGAAAAGCGATTTTAATTTCGCGGTGAATCTCGTTGAGACAATCGGTCGCGATACGACATTGATTATCGACATACCAAGCGACGAAGGCGGCTTGCTTGATAAAAAATCTTTTAAAGTAATTGTGGATGCGTCCCATCGAATTCAAACAGGCGATCTGGTTCATTTCACAGTCAAACCAGAAAAAATGCATTTGTTTGATTTAGATGGTGGCCTGCTAACGTAGCATATGGAAACAAAAAACAATTTAAAAGCTTGGTTCTATTTGGCACCAATGCTTATCCTGATGGCAGTATTTACTTTTTATCCGCTTATCAATGCCTTCATTATTTCTTTTTACAAGGATTATTTGCCACTTGCAAATAACGGAGTTGGTTCAATCACTGGATATACCCTTAACAATTACGCTGTTATTTTCAAAAATCAATTGTTTTGGAGAGCGATTCTTAATACGTTTGTTTTGGCCTTTGTTTCGGTTCCAGTATCTATCATGGTATCTCTTTTCATCTCGGTATCACTCAAAGCGATTCCAAAATTGAAAGGCTTTTTCCAAACCGTATTCTTCCTTCCGTATGTTACAAACGCGATTGCTGTAGGTATGGCGTTTGCCGTGTTGTTCCACAAAGACTACGGATTGTTTAATGTTGTTTTGCGTCTTTTCGGTATAACACCGATCGACTGGATCGGAGGAACAGCAAGCTGGTGGGCGCAAATGTCTGCCTTGATGGTATTTACCATTTGGTCAAGCTTGGCATTCAAGATTCTAGTATTCACCAGTGGCTTGGAAAATATCGACAAACAATATTATGACGCCGCAAGAATTGATTCAGCATCAAAATGGACGATTTTCAAACGCATCACTGTTCCTTTGTTATCGCCTCTCATTCTATATATATCAATCACATCTTTGATTGGCGCACTTAAAGCTTATAATTCTGTCATCGGTCTGTTCGGTGAAAGACTCGGCGGACAACCATACAGAATGATCACAATTGTTGCTTTCGTTTACAAATATCGAGCCGATTTCGCTTTCCAAGGCTTTTATAGTTATGCAGCATCGGCTGCGATTATTCTATTCTTTATAACCCTGATATTCTCGGTTCTGCAGACTGTTGTCAGCAGAAAACGAGTGCATTACTAGGGGGGTGTAGAATATGTCTGACATTTATGTAAAAAACGAAAAATCATATAAAGCAAAAAAAATTACTTTCAATATATTGACCTATTTATTCCTCATAGCAATTGCGATTGCAATCCTGATTCCATTTTATTGGATGCTTCTAACTTCAATGAAATCGGATGAACTGATGCGTCGAATTCCACCACTTCTATGGTTGAACCCCAAAGAGTGGCAACTTTCTAATTATTACAGACTTTTTGAGTTGGTAGCCAGCGGCCCAAGAAGAGGAGAACCGTTATTCCCATTCTTTACCTATATGAGGAATACGGTCGTAATTTCCATCATTACCACAACGGGAACAATGATCACGACCGTATTGGCGGCTTTCGCATTCGCAAGATTGAATTTCAAAGGAAGAGACATCGTTTTTGCGATCCTAATTGGAACCATGATGATTCCGGGCGAAATATTCATTCTCACGAACTTCCTGACAATCAACCGAATGGGTTGGTATGATATTATGGATCAATCTTATATGGACGTGATCTTCGCAATGACCTTGCCGTTCATGACCAGCGTTTTCTATATTTTCTACTTGCGGCAAACATTCAAACAGATTCCTAATGAATTATATTATGCAGCAAAAGTCGATGGGACTACCGATTTTCAATATCTCTTGAAAATTATGATCCCGATTGCTTTGCCAACCATTATCACCATTACTATATTGAATTCAATGGGAGCGTGGAATGCATATATCTGGCCCGCAATGATTACCACCAAAGACGAATTCAGACTCGTGAGCAACGGACTTAGAGGCGCATTTACGGATACCGGAACCGGACGAACCGATTATGGTCAACAGATGGCTTCGTCCACGTTGGTTACCTTGCCTTTATTGATTCTCTTCTTTACATTCCGCAAACAAATCATGCGCGGAGTATCTCGTAGCGGTATTAAGGGGTAATCTAAAAAAGGTTATTCATCAAAACATAAAAAGTCTTAAGGAGGACAGGAATGAAAAAGATTGTATTATTATTAGTTGTATTTTTCTTAATATTTGTAATTGCGGGTTGCGTTAATATTGTCACAACAACTGCAACCACAACGCAAGCAACGACAACACAACCGACTACGCTTCCAACAACCACTGTTAGCGGACAAACAACGGTCAGCGGACAAACAACGGTCAGCGGACAAACTACTGCTGCAACTACTGCAGCGACTACTGTAGCGACGACCACTGCTACTACACAAAAGATTATTTTGGATCTTCCCGAAGATGAAGTAGATATTACTTTTTGGCACACTTCCGGTGGCAATAAAGCGATCTTGCTTGATTCATTAATTGCTGAATTTGAACAAATGTATCCAAATGTAACGATCAATTCCGTTGCTCAAGCTGATTACGACACGCTGAGAGAAAAAATTAACTTAGGCATTTCCGTTGGTCAAGTTCCGACGATGGCCATTGGATATCCTGACCATTTTGCCGCCTATATTACTACCCAAGCGGTTCTTCCTTTGGATAATTTGATTAGTAGCAATGTTGCCTATGAAGTCAACGATTCAACTTCAACAATTGCTGGCGAATTAGTTGACGTCGGATTAGACCTATCAGATTTTCCTGAATCATATCTTGCTGAGAACAATCAATATATCGGCGGATATTATTACTCGCTTCCATATTCCAAATCCACTGAAACTATGGCGGTTAACCGTACCGTTCTCAGAGAACATGTTACTGAAATTCGCGCCCTTGGCATTGAAATTACAGATGAGGGGTTCTTATCTCACGAAACGCCTTTGACATATGGAGAATTACAATTATTAAGCACTATCCTTGTTAATGAAACGGCGGTGACGGATGTTGCCAATTTCCAATGCGCATATCTTCTCAACTATGATTCGTCCGGAAACATGTTTATCAACATGAGTAGACAATGGAAAGCGCCATACACTAATTTAAGTGGAGACATCCTTATCAATAACAATACAACCAAAGATATGCTTGATTACATCGATGCCATGTTCAACGCAAGAACGTTTGTTCTTCCAATTGAATGGGGTACTTCTTTCGGATCTGCCAACTTTATGTTGGGAGATGTTTGTATGACTGTTGGTTCAACCGCCGGTGTTAGTTACAATATCCCGACCGGAACAGACGTAAATGAACTTTTTGGAAAATTCGAAGTAGACTTTTTGTCGACTCCGCAAACAGTTACGGAAAGCAATACTGCAGTTACGATGTCTGACGGAACAAATGATTACAATATCACCGGAGCACTTTCGGCCGTGCAACAAGGACCGAACATTGGTATTTTTAACAACGCAACAACTAACCAAAAACTGTTCGCCTGGTTGTTAATCAAATGGTTAATTTCCCCCGAAAACACTTCAAAATGGGCAATGGATACAGGATATCGGCCTGTTAGACTTTCTTCCTACACTTCAGATGTTCAAATTGAATTGACCAACACTTTCAGCCTCACATATGGCGAATTCCTGCAAATAGCGCAGGATTATTGGACAGCTGACGGCTTGGTTACTTGGGAACTAACAGATGAAAGATGGGATTATCTCTATTCATCGATGGTTGCGAATATAGCTATAAATCAAGTTCCATTCTATGAATACGATCCAGCTTTTGCCGCGGGGTCGGGAAGCGCTGGATCTGCTCAAGTACGTGTTGAAGTTGGGTATTGCCTTGAAAACATTTACACAGGAGCATACGACCCGGCTGGAGCTTTGAGTTTTACAGTAAATCAATTGATATGGGGTTAAACAATCAAAGTTATCTAATTTAATTTAAGGAATGGACAAAATGCAAAAAAAATTGATGAAATTGTTTTTTGTTGTCGGATTCTTGTTGGTTCTGGGCGGTT
>Ga0268276_1002006_pt1 | contig 18358 bp, 14 predicted proteins | sample saktaG_4_FD_190145 | JGI IMG/M metagenome (GOLD analysis project Ga0268276, IMG submission 190145) | Saline water microbial communities from Sakinaw Lake, British Columbia, Canada - sak_2010_1_5_45m | ecosystem: Environmental > Aquatic > Non-marine Saline and Alkaline > Saline ...
CTTAGAAAAGGTAAACCGCTCACCTTTTACTTACCCCTATATTGTACAAGATAGATCTAATCTTGCATAGACAGCTAGTGGCGACGTTTTTAGCAAAAGCACTTGATATATAAAAGATACTCAAAGTTTAATTCGAGTATCTTTGTTATTTCTTATTATATGTTTGACATGACCGCTAACATAGATTATCGGTAATAATACAAGATAATTATTTAAGATTATGAATGGCATCAAAAATATTCATTAATTCAGGATAAACTTCGTTCATCATAATCTGACCAAAACCTACGAGTAAAGATGCATCAATTATCATCACTGGAGCTCTGTGATAATTTCCAATCATCTCTTTGTTTAAAAGAAGATCACCTAAAAACAACATCGAAGAAAAGACAGGATTGGTAGATCTCTTCCCACTTAACCACCAATCACCTCGAACTTTGTTTTCATTCACAACTGATGCAAAAACTGATAGTACTTGCATGTGATATTCTTTTTGCCCTTTTGATTTATACTCCTTAGAGAAGACATATTCTTCAATCGATTTGGAATATATCGAACGGTCTTTTTGATGAATAAATAGGGAATAATCAAAGAATGCATATAATACAGGTACTAAAACTTCATCAATTCCAGGTTCACCATACCACTTTGCAATAGCTTTGTGAATCAAAATCTTTTTATCCTTAAAAACACTCACAAGATTTTTGGTTTCGGAAAATTCATTTGATGACGGTATTGACTTGTTCTCGTTAATTGATTGTTGGTTATCTTTCTTGAACAAACTTTTAATCCATAAACTAAATGACATAATATCCTCTCCTTTTTTGTTATGATGGTTGTTGCAAAGCATACATAGGTATTACTAATTTCTTAAATTATTGTAGATAATAAATCTTGAATTTTTTCTTTTCTAGCTTTTATAAAACTCAAAAAATCATTAATATCAAGTGATGTATCTGAGTTAACTAATAATTCATTCTTTGTTATTCCTTGTTCAACAAACCAGTCAACAAGAGACTTATCTTGTTTGTGAGTATTTTGATAAACATCCAATAGTTGAAGATTTAGTACACTGTTCCAGTATTTTTTATCATTTGCATACTCACGAGTTTCTTCTGAATGAAGACTTTGTACATTCGCTGCATTTTCAAAAAACGATTTAGGATGCATGTGATCTCTATGAATGCTGTTTGTAACTTTGTTAGGATAAAGAAGGTATAGGATATAATCGCAATCTAGAGTGCCATATTCAGCATAAACAAGATTTTCTATAAATTCATCATCAAAATTATAGTTTCTAGCGGGATCACTCTTAAAAGCACTAATTAATTCATTAACTGGAAATAGATTGTCAGTATTATAATCCCGTAATGCCTTTCTGATTTTTGTAAGAACTTGATCTGTTTGTCCGCCAAAGATTGATCTAATAAAACTTAAAGTTAACCATTTAGCTATTTTTTGTTTTTCATCATTCGAATATGTTGACTTAACAATATCTTCTGACAAGTTATTATTGTGTATATAATAAATTATTGGAATCGCTGCGTTCTTGGCACGAAAATTAGTATCATTAAACCCAAGTTCAACGAATAATCTAAATGCTGAAACTATGCTTTTTCGAACGTTTATCCAATTATCCTCAAATGTTTCAACCATACTCACACCAAAATTTTTCAATTGGAATCTTATGTCCTCTGAAAACAAAACCAGACAAGTTTTGAGGATAAAATCGCGGCTTATTCTAAAACTAGGATTTCCAAAAGTGTTTATTTCATCTACTAGCTCACTTAGTGCTTTTCTTGCATCAATCTTCTTCCAGTTTGCTGAAGATATTGACATTAATAAATCCGAAAAGGATAGAGGAGTCCCTCCGCTATTAGTTCTAAGAAAAATCTCCAAAATTTTATCTGGATCATTATCTTCATGTACATAAACGTTAATCAATTTTTCATTGTGGATTTTTTGAAAAAGTTTTGTAATAGTTTCTGTTGCAAAGCTATTACTCAGCAAGTCTTTTTCTGTGAGATATCTCACGACATCACTTAAAGTCTTAAGATTAATTATATCCTTCATTTGAAACCAATACGTTCCGTGATCATCCACATATGACTTTGAATGATTCATCAAGAATTTAAACTCGTATTCCTTTGTATTATCTATGTCTGAATTGATTTTAGCATTTAAATTTAAAAACAGAAATCTTGTTGGTATTGCTTCTTCATTATTTGCCCACCATTTCCTTGGAAGTTTGTAAGCATAAGAACCATGAAGTCCAATATAAAGACTGGTTAGCCTTTGTTGACCATCAACAACCGCATCAAAATCAGCAACTCCCGCGGTACTTATATATGGATTCTCTTTTTGGTATGATTCCCTATATTCTTTCAAAAATTCATAAAATTTGTAATTTGTCTTTATTGTTTCATCACAAATTCTCCAGGTCATAAATGAGTTAATCGGGTAATCACGCATGATACTATCAAATAGTAATTCAATTTGATCATTTCCCCACACAAACTCTCTTTGTATTGCAGGCAATAAATACTTCCTTCCATGAATATTATCCATAGCTTCTTTTATTGTAATTGGTTGTTGAAATCCATTTGGCATATAATGTTCCCCTTTCGAATATTAACTCTTAATGTCACATACTTATTAATTATTTGGCCATTTATAAAAAAAGTGGCAGTAAGCCTATAAGCCACATTTAACTCAAACCCATACATGAAATCGTTCATGTAATATTGAGCACCACTTTAAAAAATACTTTATTCAATATCTAATCAATATACACTTCAAAATCCCCAAAACTGTTTACTCTTTGCAATTTAACATCAGGAAAACTTGTGACGATTTTGATCTTTATTACTTTTGTTGAAAAGCTCTTGCTATCTGATACTTTTACTTTGAAGTCACCAAAACTATCAACAAACTGAACCTTTAAATCTGGAAAACTGTCTACGACTTTAAACACTACTTTCTTGCCTTTGTATATATGTAACTCGCCTTTCGTCATAATAACTATATCCCCTTTTCAATGTTTTTCTTATCTATATTATACATTCTTTATTGAATAATATAAATCAAATTTTAGTTTTTTGTTTATTTGTGTTTTCAGTTTTCATTGCAGTTTTCTTAAGAAACATTACTTAAGGTATGATGTATTCTGTTTCCTCTATTCACAAGAAATATCAGTAAAAATATATTGGACATCAAAAAAGTCGAACAAATGTATCGTTCAACTTCTTATACTTCACTTTATTACGACATCCCCGGTAATTATAAAATCATCAACTACATTAACATCTACTTGTTGGTTTCGTTTTACTAAAAACCAATTCATATCATCTACATATCGATTAGTGATATGATGAAACTTTTGATTTGTAGAACCAATTAAATTACGGTCATGATCAATCTTACTCTCAATAAATTGGCCATCGACAATTAAATCAACAGATGTAACTATAGATTCTTTCAATTGAGCAATCTTGTAGCCTGTAAATAGAATCACACCAAGTTCTTCTTTATGAAACTCATTGGATAATTCCATTAGATGTTTTTGAAGAGTTGGCTCACCACCTAAATAAGTGATTCCTTCGATTCCATTCTCTTCTTTCGTTTTCTTAGCTATTGAAATGATTTCCTCTAGCGACATTATATGAGCTGTCTTCATTTCCTGAAGTTCTGGGTTGCAACATGAAGGACAACCAATAGAACAACCTTGGAACCAAATAGCCATTCTTTTATGCGGTCCTTCAGCTTCAGTACAAATATTTATTCGTGCAACATTAAACATCATTTCATTCAACTTCAAAGCTAAATTCCAAACCTTTGTGATTTGTTTTGACTAATATACTTTGACCCTTCATCGCGGTGAGTTCTTGTTTGTTCTCAAATAAGAACATAGCTAGAGCATCTAGAAGTTTATCATTAATTGCGTTCAATATATCTCGGCCACCCTTAGTAATGTCGGCATCACTCAAAATGTAATTAACAAATTTCAACTCATCTTCAAAAACAAGATCAATACGATATTTTTCTAGAATCCCCATTTGAATTGGTCTTAATTTTGAGCGAGCAATTTTCATCATGAATTCCTTATCTTGAATGAAATTGAAAGGCACAATGTTATTGTATCCGATACGGCCTAACAATTCTGGTCGTTTAATTTCATTATCAAAATAATTCTTAACAATATTTATAAAGTCTTTTGCAACTTCATCATGGTTTTGAGAAGGTTTTACTTCGCTTGCTCCTAAATTGGAAGTAAAGATAATAATACTTTCACTGAAATATACTGTTTCACCTCTACTGTCGGTTAAACGACCATCTTCAAGTATCTGCAAGAAAATATCTAGAATTCGAGGATTAGGCTTTGCTGCTTTTTCAATCTCATCAAAAAGAATGACACTAAATGGCTTTTCTTTAATTGCATTTGTAAGCCTTCCGCCTTCTTCATAACCTACATATCCTGGAGGTGCCCCAATCAGTTTTTGATCAGAGTTATCAGTACCATACTCACTCATATCAAACCTGATACATGCTTGATCATCTCCAAACAAGAATTGAGCAAGAGTTTTTGAAAGTTCTGTTTTACCTACACCTGTAGGTCCAACAAAAAACAATACTCCTTTCGGCATAGATCGGCTAGATGATTTATGCAACCCTGTTAATCCCATATATGCCTTAACAATGATTTTTTCAATTTTATCAATTGCTTCATCTTGTCCTACAACGCGTTCAGCAAGTTTCTTTTTTATGTTTTTTACATCATTATAATCCAGTTTTTCCCATGGATTATCTTTTTCACCATACTTAAATAAATAGTATAGTTTATTAAAGGTCATCTTTCCTTCTTTACGAGAAAGCTTCGAAAGTTGAATTATTTCACGATTTGTAAAATCGTCAAGCATATCAATGTATTCGCTCTTCTTTTCACAATTTAGAAGCGTTTCTCCTGGTTTCATTTTTACATCAAATGCCGTTTCAATCTTTGAGAGCATTTCTTCACGTTCTATGCGGTCTGGTTTCTGCAAAGTAATTGTAGTTACTTCTGGATTTGATTGATAAAAAGAAAGTGGAAACATTGCAAGCTTGCTAGCTATGAGAATAACAACACTACCATTTGTATCTTCGCTTAAATAATCAACCTTACGATCTTTGATAGCTTTTCCTAACAATGTTAAATATTCTCTTTCGTCATCCATCAGTTGATTACCACTTCCAAATAGGTAATCAGCCCAATTTAGAATGAAAGCAACTTTTCTTTTTGGATTAACCATGTTTTTAAATACAAGGTTAAAGATTTCTGCAGGTTTTTTGAAAAGTCCAGATCCCGTTTTTTTCTCTCCTGAATCCTCATCATCAAACTCGTATGTGTCACCTTGAACTTCAACATCATCAACTAAATCGAGCTTTGTTAGGTCTCCATCAACACCATCAATACGGTCCCAATAAACAACATCTTCATATGCCATATCTTTCAACATGTCCATTAAATATTCTTTAAGCGTGACAATACGTTTTTTATCATTTAAGAAAACATCTCCGACATTCCCTTCAATGACAACTGCTCTTTTAATTCCAGTTTCCCTTCTGATTCGATTAAAACTTGTTTGAATTGACATCTGTACCCCTCCTAATTAGTCCCTTTATTTTTATTTACTGTTTGGTATTTCATCGATGCATTTTTATCTGGATTACTCCAATTATCAACCTGTTTTATAACTTTAATATCATAAATATCGGCTAAATCTTTGATAAATGGCTCGATATCCTTTTGACAAGCTTGGCCTTCGTATCCATCAAATTTATAGATGAACTTGCCATCAAGGTAAATTCTAAACTCTGCTCTTTCACCACTTACCTTTTGAGCAATGAATCGTACCTCATCTTTATCATGGTCAATTTTAATGTTTTTCTTATCAATAATAAATCCTCGTTTTTCAACTGTTTTCATAATCGTTTTTAACGTCTCTTTACGAACATTTTCGCCGATGATTTCAGAAGTTGCTTTGGTTCTCATCTTTTCAATATCAGATGCATTAACAATCTTATTATTGGTTATTTCTTGGATTGTTTTATCATCAACTTTTGCTTCCTTGAGCTCCTTCTTCATTTCTAATACAATCTGTTCTTTATGTTTATCCAAAGATGCAGTTATTTGAACATTTAGTCTTTCTTTTCCTAATGCCTGCAATTCCTTCCAAGACTTTTCATGGTGTTCGTTTTGAATTGCAACTTGATAAATGATTTCACGCAACATAAAGTCTTCAATCGTCTCAAGTTGATTTATGATATCTTGTCTAATTGATACGATACCATCTTCTAGGTTTCTTCTATCTTGTTGCAATTTGTTTGTTGCATTAATCAATTCATCATTAATAAGATCTTCCATCGCATTTAATCTGTAAGATGTTAGATTATCAACTATTCTTGATAAATTACTTGCATTGTTTGCTATACTTGCATCTCTTACCTTTGAATTCGCTTTTCCAATGATTGTATTTAGTTCTGATGTAATCTTTGCTTGTTCTTTTTTTAAAAACGCCTCATAAGATCTAACTCGTTCTGTTTGTAAGGAACTTGCAGTTTCTTTAATCCTAGCTAGTAATTGATCTATCTTACATAACTGTTTTAATGCTTGTTCGCAAGTTGCCTTAGCTTTTATAGATAAAGCTTCGTAATTAATTGTTGCTGCATGACTCATACTTTCAATACCTCCTTAAAAACAATGTTAGTCCATTTAAGCAAGTCACTCTCTTCTATTACTATCTTTCTATCATCTGGATGAATATAACTGTTTCGAGCTTTCCTAAATTGATGAAGATCCGACACAAATGGTTTGAGCGCTTCTATATTGGATAATTCATTAATCATGACATCCATGCTACCACTTAATTTATATTCTGTTTTGAGTAACCATTCCAATTTTGTAAACAAATAGATAACTGCTGAGAAATAATCGTTTTTATTAATTTTACTTAAAACAAACTTTTGATCGATACTTTTTGGATTTGAAGCAGCATTTTTCTCTTCAGTAAATAAATTATTCAAATATTTAAAATGCTTGCTATATTCCTTGATTTCATCAAACGACTTTGGTGAGTATTTTTGAAATTTAAAAAGTTCAGATAATTTTGACATAAATCCATTATACACTTCAAGAAATTTGACTCTATTAATCTCATCTTTTACAACAAATTGGTGAGGACTTAAAATACCAGTTAATTCTTTTAGTTGATTGATACTCACTTTAATCGTCTTAATAAGATTTGAAAAGTCACCTGTTGTGTTAATTTTATCACTATTGAGGATTAATTTGTTAAACTCTTCTAAAACATTCACCTGCGAAAAAATATCTGTAAGAGGATAATGTAACGATTCAAGAAGGATAAAAAGATCCATTTGTGAAACATTAGGGTTGCTGTCGATAATATTTTGAATAATTAGAATATCCGGAATATTGAGATATTTCAACAACCAACCACCGATTGCTAACTGGTGCTCAAGTGATTTTATTTTCAATTCTTTAAAATACTGGTCATACATTCTTTGAGTTTTTTCTTTAAACCAATCTTTTATTATTGAAATATCGTTTGTATCTTTGATTTCCTTTAAAATAGTTATATTCTCTTCAATGTCTAATTTTAAGTATTGATCTAATATCGCCCTTAAGATAGATATTTCATTTAAGGTTTTAAAGATGTAGAAACTATCTCTTGCGTGATCAATCGAATACGCCTTCAATTCTTCAGATAATCCTTCTCCTAAAATATGTTTTTCATCTGTGCTAAGTATGTGCTCAACTAATAGATTTATATCCATTTTGCCATTTGTTGATTTACTCATCAAAGATACTTGTACAGGGATATAAGCTAAAATCTTATCGTGATTATACACATGTATCGTTTCAAAAGCTGGATTGATTTTTTCAACTACAAAACTACTATTAATTACATGCACTGTTTGTTTTGGAGAATAGTTTGATTTTGAGATAATTAAAGGTGTTACTCTACTCAAAATCTCTTCGTATTGTTCAGGCAGCATTAACTGTGCATTGCGAATGATGTTCGAATTAGCCGCATTAGGCGTATTACCCGTGAATTTAAATTTTCTTTTAACTGCAAGACCTTCAGAGATTAAATTATTGTCATACTGTTTCTCGAAAAATGCTTGTATTTGTCTGTCATTGAATTCAAATTCAATGCTTTCATTATCTGAATCTATCGTAAATTCGACGGGATAGGTAGTATAGAAGTATTCATTACTCATGATTGAAACCTCAGTAATAATCTCTTCTTTTTTAACAACAATTCCTTTTCCTTTTACACTATTCAGATATTCTTCTAAATCAACCAAGTCTTTGTATTCAAATTTAGCTGCAAGCTGATTGGGCAATATTGAACTTTCAATTTTGCCTATCTTCCATTCTAAAGGGATTTTATCCATTAATATGTTATGAACCGGATCAAAGAACAACTCCTGCTTTGATTCAACAGATTGGCTTGCAGGTATTAGTTCTTCCTTAAATACCTTTTTCCCTTTTTCAGTAAAAATAAAATTTCCTACCATATACTCCGAAAAATGTATTTTATTATATTCATATGGTGTGCACTGAATAATCTCTAATTCATTAATCAATTTATGGATTTCATCAGCAAAAATACTATGCAAATCATTAGGAACACCAAACTGAATAAGTAGATTACTCAACTTTGTTTTTTTTGCAGTGGATTCATTGATAAGCACTAAGAGAATATAGCTTATCCCAGTGGGTTTAGAGACTTCTGAGTGTTGTATTAAAGTCGTTACTTTAACAATAGGGAACGGAAAAGATGTTTCAAATTTAGTTATGCTCATTTGCTAGTTCCCCTTTCTCTAATAACATCTACATCATCTAGGACTTTACCATATGCTTTAATCGTATCTATTACCTTCTCATATACGTGGAAGTTCTTCTGATCGTTTCTTGGGTCCCCCATTACATCTGGTAAGTCAATAACCCCTTTACGAATCAAATAATCTTTATTCCCTACAATAATCAGGAGTCTTCTGGCTCTTGAGAACGCAACGTTGATGCGTTGATAAGCAGTAATAAATCCTGGATTGCTCCTACTAGGGTCTCTGGGGTTTCTAACCATTGAAACAATGATGATATCTCTTTCGTCACCTTGGAAGTCATCAACAGTACTTATGACCAGTTTGGAATCATTATTTTCATTGAAAGATTTGAAGTTATGCAAATTATTTGATTTTCGTTTTTGTTTAATTAAGCGAGCTTGGTCTCCATATGTGCATATGACACCAATGCTCATGCGCTCATCAATTCTCTGGCTTTTCATTACTTTTGGTTTAAAATCATTGTTCTTTTGATATGCCTCATCAATTTTTCTTAATAGTTCAATAACAATATCAGCTTCCCCTTTATTTTGAATAGAAGTAGAATCTTCTGATCTGCTCTCATAATCTTTACTGTCAATAAAATAGATATGTTTATCTTGTTCGATAATCAGTCTTTGATTACCAGGAATATTCAGATAATGTTTTTTGTTACTGTTTTGAGCAGCATCTCCTAATTCAAGATTTTTATTATAAAAATGATTAAATACATTCATAATATGCTCATGACTTCTGTATTGTTTGGTAAGCATAATTTTATAGTCATCAGGGGCTTTCTCAAATAGTGTTTTAAAGAAACTTTCTTCATACATCGCAATGTATTTCTTATTAATGGCTGGATTAATTATTTCGGAATCAAGTCCTTCATAATCTTCATCTCTAAAATTACGATACTCATACATTGGCGGTAATTGACGATGGTCTCCAACTAAGATTACTGTTTTTCCATACAAAATAGGAATGAGCAATTCAATGAAACTTGATTTGCTGACCTCATCGATAATAACAACATCTATACCTTGTTTTTTTAGATCAAGTTCACCAAGATTATAAGCCTCTAATTCCGTCATTGATTTTTCATCAAATCGATCACGGCTAGTTGTAGTTGTCCCAAATAGATTAACAGATTCAAATAAAGGCTTAGTATATTGTTTTCTATCCTCAAGAATGACTTCTTGCTTTTGAATGTACTCGCTAATCTTTCTGTACATAGGTATCTTTTTTTGATTTTCTTTTTCTTTTTCCTGAAAGTTAAGTTCTAAATCTTCCCATTCAGACTGAATCAATTGAATGGCTTCTGCAATTGATTTGTAGCTTGCAACAATATCAAATCGTTTGTAGAAATCGCCAACTTTTATCTCAAGTTTGTTTTTGCTGTCCTGATAATCATGATAAGACTGATCTTCACGCAATTCTCCGATAGATTCAGAAATCCCCTTTAACTTAGCATCAATTTCTGCTAGTTTTAAATTTATCTTTATGATTTTTTCGTCTGTCGTTTTGATTTGAATATTAATCTTATTCGATATATCATTCTTAATGTTAATCATTTGAGTTTGAAGTTTTTCTATTTGTTCTAATGATTGGTCTTGATTATCTTTTAGCCAATTTGAATTAAAAATCCTACCAATTGTCATATCTGTTAAATCGATTTCATCATTTGAATTATTAATTTTATTCTTTACCTCTTTTAATTGTCTCTGTTTTTCCTTAATCTCATTTGTTAGCTCTCCATCACTTTGATCTAGCATTTCTTGAATTTGTTTTATTAAGGATTGTCTTTGTTCTTGAAGCTTATACGATTCCTTATTCGACTTAATTAAGTTGAGTTCGCTATGAATTTCTTGGCTTTTTACAGTAAATACATTTTTGACAAAATCATCTATTGTTTCTACTTTGAAAATTACTTTATCAATTATTTTGTCAATTGAATCTTTATATTCCTCAATACTTGCCATATCAAGGTCTTCGTCATATTTAAATTTGTGATTTTGGATTCTTTTATAAGTGTTTGCGCTCTTATCTTTTTCATATATCAATGCTTCTTTTTTATCTTCTACTTTACTTCTTTCATCTTTAGAATCATTATAGGATTGTTCAACAAGTTTTATTTTTTTTGCTATTTCTTCACTACGTTTTTGATTTTTAATGAGTAATTGATTTAGCAAGACTAATTCTTTCAGCTCTGAGCTAAAATTTTCTTTATATTCAGTGTAGTTTTCATATGATCTTATCGTTTTCTTCATTTGGTCTGAAATATTTATATACAAATTATCCACTAAATTTTCAGGGCTATAGTCACTATCCTTCCCTGATTGCGAAGTCATTAGTCTTATCGGTCTAATTTCAGCAATTTTAGGTAAACGCTCAAACACATTATCTATTGCTTTATGAGTTTCACTTGAAATAAGTACCTTCTTGCCTTCTTTAACTAAATGTCCTACAATCTCTGCAATTACTTGAGTTTTACCCGTTCCTGGAGGACCCTGCAATAGGAAAACACCGTTACTTGAAACAGCTCTCTTAACAGCTTCTTTTTGTTTATCATTGAGTCTTTCTAAAAACCAATTCCATTCTTTGTTTTGGTAATTATTTGGATTCAAATCTTGTGGTGCAAAAAGGAAAGTAGACAAATAAGGATTTTTTACATTCCCCTCAAAAAAAGATTCTAACGCATTTCTTTGTCGTGCTATCTTTGCTTCTTCTGCTCGATTATTGAAGATTAAACAAATATATTTTTTAATGAATAGTGCTTTTATTACAGAATCTTGATTTTCTGGATCTGTTTTAAAGTATAGAGAAAAACGAACGATGGTTTCTAAGCGAATTCGTTCTTTGATTCTCTCTTTTAATTCCTTTTCTAAGCTTTGTTGCTTATCTAATTTTTCAAGTCTCAAAGCATCTTGGTGTTTCATTGTCAACTGTCGCTTCATATCAGAACTAAAAACAGCAACTTCTTGCTTTGTCATTTTGTCAAATTCACTTCTTTTTGAAATTACTAATTCTTCGTTTCTATCGACAAACATTTTTTTAACATCAATACGCTTGTAGATATTTTTTATTTCAATATCATAGACGTTCTTTAAATCTGCTATTTGAAAATCAATCAAATCAAGTTTTTCCTGGCTCTTTTCGTTCTTTTTCTTTTGTCTTAGTGTATTCAGTTGTTGTTCTAATTCCTTTTTCAATTTTTTTTGAAGGTCACCTACAGAGTTTGCAAATCGTTGTTTTATTTTAGAATCATTCATTTCAACTATGTCGCGTTCAATACGCTCATTAAGTTCTATTATATAGTTTTCAATTGTTTCGTTGCGCAAGGAATTAAGTTCTATTTCTTTACGTTTTGATAAATCCGCGGTTTCTTTATCTATTTTGTTTTGATATATACTATCAATCGCTGCTAACTGATCTTTAATGGCTTTTGAATATTTTTGATGCAAATCTGTGCAGTCAGGCTCTATTTCTTTTCTTACTATTTTAAATCTTTCCTCAAGTTGAAAGCTATTTCTAAGTTGTTCGTTATACTTTTCATTACTCGGTGGATTTTCTGATAGCGCTAGATTGTCACGAGCAAATGATCGAATGTTTGATTCGATTCCATTAATTTTGCGATTACCTTTTTCAATTGTTTTTTCTAAGTACTTTAAGCGATTAAATTCTATATCAACTCGGATTAGATGAAAAGGCTCTGAATCTTCGATTTGATTTTCTAGAACGATCTGCTCTCCTTTTGAAAACTCTTCTGATGCATCAAGTAGATTGGAATCATATAGATCTTTATTTCTTTGATATCTTCTACGATTAATGGAGAAAGCTTCTTTATATACTATATCCTGAATCGTAAAATGTCTTTTCGTTTGAGTGCTTAAGTAATATTCTCTAAATTCAAGATATTTGTTCCATGTGTTGTAGAACTTAATCACATCATTAAAATTTTTAACAGGATAATTGTTCTTAATGAGTGACAATATTGTATCCGGAGTAAAATAGGTTTCGTTATAGTCGATGTGTTGAATCGACCAACTATTGCGTTGAAAAGCTGAACATGCAAATGCATTCATGATTGTAGTTTCGCCACTCTTTGTAAATCCCTCATCTAAGAGTTCAATACCTTTAACTGAAAGCATCTTTAGCTTTCCGCCCTCAATGATGTCTCCAATCAAAATGACACTCATATTTGAAGGCAATTTTTTAGATATTTCCGATCCATCAGCTCTTAAAACTACATTTCGTAAAAAATTTGCTGTCGCACCTTTTTCTACATCTCTTTTATAGTTTGGACATGATATGTAATATCTTTTCGTCAGTCCTGACGGAAAAGCATTTTCAACAAAGGATCTAATGTCACTGAATCTTAAATTGAGTGGAAGTCTATTATTAATAGCATCAAATTGCTCTACCAAAGGAGCGTTATACATATTTTTTATTTTATATCGTTTATTTCCTTTTGCTTCAAGGTTTGAATAAAAGTCTAGAAATAGCACTGACACAAATACTCACCTACTTCTTTAAAGAACATTTAGAATACACTGCATAAACATGAAGGTAATCTAAAAAGTTCTTTATTTCAAGTGAGTTCATATCTGATGTGATCTCTGATATTTTATCTATTATTACTTTTTTAGTGATTTCATCAAGATGCTCCAGTTTTTTCATAGTTAGAGAATCATTACGATTTAATTCCACAAGTTTTGCTGCCTCATTTAATCTCTTTTGAAGAGTCTCTATTGCGACAGTGTCTTGAGTAGCTTTTTCTTCCTTATCTTGAAATATACTATCTATTCTTTCGGAAAATTTGACTAAAACATTTTTGTCGTTCTCATCAAGTAATCTTGATAATTCTTCTACATTTTCCTTTCCAAATAAATAAAATATTTTATATTGTTTGTCATTTGGAATCTGAGAAAAATTATCAAAATTTCTATAATTATATATTGTGGCCTTGCTAACTTCTAAATATCTAGCTAGATCATTTACTTTAATAGAAAATTTTGTCACTAAACGTTCAAACAACTTAGGTTGAATCATAATCAACACCCCTTCTCAATACATTTTACCTATATTATACTATTAGACGCAATTAGACACAAGGCTTTTTGATGATTTATCTAAATATTATGCATTTTTTAGACAATATGGACTGTTTTATATATATTTAGACTTTTTTTATCTATTTTGTTCTATATTTTAAATAGCATAATTGGAAAATTCTCTGTTATGTCTTCTTGAATCCTGAATAACCAGATTCATGAAATATGGAATTGAATGTTTTCATACGTTCTATTCTATCTATAGCTGACTCGTTATATGCAATATTATTCTTTATTGTTTCCTCTAGGTATGATTCCTTACTATTGATTTCAAATCCATATTCGTCTTTCCATTGATTGAACCTAATTCTTTTTATCGAATAGAAGATTGCTTTTCTAACATCGTCCTTATTATGCTTTTTTGTTATCATATACAAGAAGTCATTTAATACTGTAATCCAGTCTTCAGTTCCAGTAACGATTTCATTGTTTATTAAGACTTGAAGATAATAATTAATTTGAAAAGGGATAGTATTCGGATCGACAGATCCAATATCATGATTTATCATTCCTTTATCTTTTTTACTATTACTTTTATTATTACTATTACTTTGTCTATCCTTGTATACAAAAATCACATCTTTGCTTACATGAATGTCATCTTTGTCAACATAGATGGTATTTTGATAATCGGTTTTGCTATCAATGAGTTTCATCTCTTCTTCCGATAATAAGCAACATTCTTCTAGAATCCGAACTTTTCTTCTTTTAGTCGCGTAATAATATCTTTCTTGAATAGCTTTTGATGTTAAGTATCCATTATCAAAGGATTTCCTATCAAACAAACCAACAGCTAGAAGGTAATGAATGATACGGAGTGCTTTCTCTTCATCAATATTGATTGCTTCTGATAAGCCAAACAATACATCTTCTAGATTATCATATCGCCAAAATTGTCCTTTTTCATATACCCAGGATAGAAGGTACATAAAGGATGCATAACCTTCTGAACCAAATTCTCTCATTAATCTTTTAATTTTCATATTCCTAGTCATATCAACATCCACAGAAAAGAATTCAAGTCCTAGTTTAGGTTTTCCAGCCATGATTCTTTTCGCTTATTTTGATAAAGTCTTCAAGAGCTTCTTTTGTCACTCTCCAACCATGCCCAACTTTAAATGCTCTGATTTTCTTTTGGTTGATATACCTAATAATTGTTACCCTAGTAACTTTAAGAATTTTAATTAAATCATTCACATCATATAGTACAACTTTATCACTCATGTTCTTTTTCCTTTCTTTCAAACAAAAGCTTGCTCATGATGAGTTCTCCATCATTTTGAGATCTTGCTAGTGAATGATTATATATTTGGGTTGTTGATATATCTTTATGTCTTAAAATTTGTTTTGCTTCTTCTAATGTGCCGTGTCCATATAAAATTAAATTCGTAGCTAAAGAATGTCTTAAGCTATGAGCGGTATATCTTTTATCATCAATACCTGTTCTTCTTAAAACTTCTTTAACTATGCCTCTTACAGTTCTAGTCTTAATTCGCTCTCCATGATTATTTCTACCATGGGTGATGAATAATGATTCAAATTCGTCTTCTCGTAAGAAAAGATATTTCATGATGATTTGATAAACATCATCTGATATCTTGACATATAAATCTTTATCATCGTGACCCTTGCCTTGAATATACAGTTTGTACTCATCACTAATCGCAACCAAATCGCTCACATCGGCTCTTTCCACTTCGATGGTTCTTAGTCCGGTGGTAGCTAACAATGCGATAATTGCATAGTTTCTCATGCCTTCGATTGATCCTGATAACTCATTTGCTTTGTCTAACAGATTCCCCATTTCAAGAAGCGTTAATGAAGACCGCTTAAAGGTAGGTTCTATTTTAACCCCTCTAATTCCCGTCATAATATTTCGATAGACATCTTCTGAATCAAGGTATGTAAAGAATCCTCTTAATACAACAATTGTTTTTTGAATTGATGCTGATTTTACTCTCTTCGATAAATACTCTTTATAGCATAAGATATCCTTTTTATTTGGCGATAAAATTGAATTTGCTTTCAAGTACTCGTTAAATGATAGTAAGATCTTTAAGTACGATACTTTAGTAATCTCTTTTCGATCCAGACTTTGAATATAGTTATCTATTGATTGATTAAAATCAATACTGTTTTGATTCATAACTTAGTTCCACTTCATCTAAATACGCTTTTTCAAGTTGATATAAGTCGTCTAAAGAAATGTCTAATACTGCAGCGATTCTTCCAATTGTTAGAAACGACACTTTTTTTCCTCGATCTCCATTTTCGATTTTGGCATAATGTTGATAAGATACTCCAGATTCTCTTGCTGTTCTTCTTTGAGAATATCCTTTTTTCTGTCTAGCATTAACCAAATACATTCTTAAATCCATTTTCAAACCTCCTCATTTATCATGTTGTTAAACACCTACACTCCTATGATAACCCAGTATTTAACGCATTTCTGAAATATCCAAATACAGCCTTAAACATACCAGATATCAAGAAAACACTGTACAATAATAAATGTGAGTGGGTGTTAAGAAACATCTTAAATGGCTTTATTTTGCGTAAAAACCAAATAATATACTTTAAATAGAACTTAAACATATGTTTATCTATATAATTATTTTTTCATTATAATAACTTGATAATACATACATGTGTTAAAATATACGTATAAATTTGGAGGATAATTCAATGGATAAAGATAAATCAATTAACATTATCAAAGACAAGCTCGAAGAAATCAGCTTCACAAAAAAAGAACAAGAGAATATTATTTCTTCATTTAATCAAATATATGATGCAGTCTGGACTTATAAGGGAATCGATTCTTCATTTAGGAAAGCTAAAGGACTCACTGTTAGGAAGTGCATAGATAAGTATCAATTGAATAAGACTGAAGCTAGCATGTCGGCATACGAAAATGGAAAAAGGGAAGTTCCTGCATCATTGCTTATTTCCTTAGCCAACAACCTAAATGTTTCAACTGATGCTTTGCTGAAAAGAGGAGTTGGATTTCTCAATGATAAATATGACAACAAGATAAAAAGATACGTCTATAAAAATTACGATGTTAATTTTACCGACTATAAAGATAGTAACTATGTTGATGTACATAGAAAAGAAACTCAAAAGTATTATCATCTCAATGAAGGAGTCGAAAAGAGTATTGCTCTTATAGCAATTGAACTTCAGCAAGAAATATTGACTCTAAATGCTCCAAAAGGTTCAATATTAATTGTGGATCGAAGTTTTGACGTCATTAATAAAGATTTAGATCATACGATAACTTGCTTATTAAAAGGCGATGATGGACTTTATATTACTAAAGTTGGTCCTGTTTATAGATATCCGGAAACAAAGCATTCTGATAAGTTGCTCAATTCCTATACCTACTTCCACTTCACCACTCAGGATGGAGATGTATTAATCTCAAAAATGAAAGAGCTTGAGAAACTCTTTATTGGACAAGTTAAAAAAGTTATTATTGACTTAGAGAATATTTCTGGAAATTATTAAAATGTCTACACTAGATGGTCACAATTTCATTTTGAATTTGATACAATAGTGGTGGCGATAAAATTGAATTGGTCTTTTGACCTAAGATGTCCTACGTATGTTCATGCGTAGGATTTTTTGTTCTTTAGAAGGAGTCTTAGTGAATTTAGACAAACAAAATCAACTTGAGTATCATTACAACAAAGCGATACTAGATAAACTGTATCAAGAAGGAATTATATCCTTTATTGAATTTTATGATTCACTCCTGGTTCTCTTTGAAGAACACAAGATCCTTTTTGTAAAATAAACTCCGTATCGAATTGACTTGATAATAGTTTGTTTTAGAGCGAATATGTGTCATAACGAAATGGAGGTTATGAAATGAACGAAAGAAAAGTAATCAGAATAGATGCGACCCCAGCATTTATTCCTAGTTATGCGGGTGAACTTCCAAGAAGGAAACGCGTATGTGCCTATGCAAGAGTATCAACGGATTCAAGTGATCAGTTGAATTCTTATAATGCTCAAATCAATGAGTACACAAATAGAATCCAAGAAAATATAGATTGGGATTTTGTGGATTTATATGCAGACGAGGGAACATCTGGAACCAGTATGAAAAAGCGCATTAACTTCTTAAGAATGCTTGAAGATGCAAGAAACGGAAAAATCGATTTGATTCTTACAAAATCATTGTCAAGATTTGCGAGAAACACAGTGGACTGTTTATCGATTATCCAGGAGTTAAGATTAATCAATGTAGAGGTCTTCTTTGAAAAGGAAAACCTCAGTTCCACAGATTCAAAAGTGGATTTAATGCTGACAATCTTTTCTTCAATTGCTCAGGAAGAAGCTAGAAACATTAGTGAGAA
>Ga0268276_1002007_pt1 | contig 18357 bp, 24 predicted proteins | sample saktaG_4_FD_190145 | JGI IMG/M metagenome (GOLD analysis project Ga0268276, IMG submission 190145) | Saline water microbial communities from Sakinaw Lake, British Columbia, Canada - sak_2010_1_5_45m | ecosystem: Environmental > Aquatic > Non-marine Saline and Alkaline > Saline ...
GTCGTCGTTTTTAAATGGGCCCCTATAGATAACTCTTTTGTTCGTTATTACAAGAGCAACTCTTTTTCTAAAAAGGGAAGAAAATCGGCTGGTTAGAGACTTGGGTCTACATATTTCTATAATCTCTTCTCCAGCTTCGATTGTATAGTCGGTGTTGTCCGTCATTGGTTTTATAGTTGAATTTTTGAGGAAGTTTGTCAAGGGGTTGTTCTTTTGGGTAGTTTTTGTGATAAACTGATAGTAAATAAAAAATTAAATAATTTCGAATGGCACGATGGTGCCTCAATAATATGAACAAAACACAAGAAAACTTGCTAAAAGCAATCGCCGGGGAGTCTATGGCAAGAAATAAGTATACCTATTATGCCGAAATTGCGATGAAGGAGGGATTGGTTTGGATAGCCAGAGTCTTTGAAGAAACGGCCGATAACGAAAGGGCTCATGCTCAAGAAGAATTAGAAAAGATAAAGGGAAAAGCCGAAATGACAAATACCTATGATATCCATGAGTTGGGGGATACCTTGGAAAATTTAAAGAATGCATCGGAGGGAGAAAAATATGAGTTTGGAACAATGTATCCTGGATTTGAAAAGATAGCCCGAGAGGAAGGAGAAGAAGAAATTGCCACACTATTTAAAGAAATTTCAGAAGTAGAGGAGAAACACGCTGAAAGATATGACCTATTGGCTAAAAAGCTAGAAGAAGGCACATTATTCAAGAGCGAAGGCGAAATCGAATGGAAGTGTCTAAATTGTGGCTATATCCACAAAGGAAAATCGGCGCCAGATGAGTGCCCCCTTTGCAAGAAAGCCCAAGGATATTACATGGGTTTAAAAGTAGTAAGATAAATAATTATGAAAATAACTAATATCGTTGCCTTGATAGTTATCGTAGTATCTTTCGGTATCGGATTTTACTTTTATCCACAAATGCCAGACACGGTTGCATCTCATTGGGGTAGTAGTGGACAGGTAAATGGATACATGTCCAAATTTTGGGGGTTATTTTTAATGCCCATTATTTCTCTATTAATATTTCTATTGCTGGTGTTTATACCGAAAATCGATCCTTTTAAAGAAAACGTCGAAAAATTTAGGAAGTATTTCGATACATTCATAGTTATAATAATCACATTTTTTCTCTATATCTATCTGCTGACTATTTTTTGGAATTTAGGAATAAGATTTGATATGTTTTTAGCAATATTGCCAGCAATTGCTGTAATGTTTTACTACGCGGGCGTACTTATTGGAAAATCAAAAAGGAATTGGTTTATCGGGATTAGGACGCCGTGGACATTAAGCAGTGATAGGGTCTGGGATAAAACCCATAGGATCGGTGGTATATTATTTAAAATTTCTGGTTTGTTAACAATTCTGGGGGTCTTTTTCGAAAGTTACGCAATTTGGTTCATGCTGGTTCCCATTATGTTCACTGTGTTTTATACAACCATTTACTCATATATAGAATATAAAAAAGAAACTAGTGCTTAATATGGCTAGTAGCGTTTTTATTAAAGACCCGGCGGGGCTAGAGAAAGCAAAGAAAGCCATCAAAAAGGATGGTATTGCAAATTTGCATGTTTTGGCAGATTTTGATCAAACTCTTACTCAAGCCTTTGTTTCTGGCAAGATAGTGCCATCCTTACTTTCAATAATGTATAATGAGGGCTATTTAGGTCCAGATTATTCTGAAAAGGCTAAGGCGCTTCATAGTAAATACTATAAAACAGAAATGGACCCCGAGGTGCCCAGGGAGGTCAAGAAAAAGGCAATGGAAGAGTGGTGGAATCTACACTTCGAGTTGCTCATAAAATCAAAGCTTAATAAAAAAGATATTGAGTCTATAATAAAATCAGGAAAAGTTAAACTCCGGGAAGGTTCGGATATATTTTTCAGTATTTTAAAAGAAAGCGATATCCCCCTGGTTATTATGTCCTCATCTGGGCTGGGTGGAGAAGCCATAGAGGATCTTTTAAAAGAAGAGGGAAAAAGATTTAGCAATACCCATATAATTTCGAATACTTTTAATTGGGACAGTAATGGGAGCGCTATCTCCATAGAAAGGCCGATTATTCACGCGATGAATAAGGGGGAGACGAGCTTGAAAAACTTCCCGGAAATTTATAACAAAGTTAAAAACAGAAAAAATGTGCTACTTTTGGGAAACGGCCCTGATGACGTCGACATGGTAGAGGGTTTTGATTATTCTAGTTTAGTAAAAATAGGATTTCTAAATGAAAAAGTTGAGGAACATTTGGAGGACTATAAAAGACTTTATGACGTGGTTATTACGGGCGACGGGCCAATGGATTATGTTAATGAATTATTAAAAGAATGGTGTGAATAAGTCGGGTTGCATTGTTTTTTTCTTTTGGTAAAATTATTGAAATAGACTTTGGAATAGTTAGAAAAATCCTGGTGTTCCAGGCGTAGTAAAAAAGCGGGGGACTTTTCCCCCGTTTTTTGATATAATGAAAACATTAAAATAAACAACAAAAATATGTCGATTGCTACAATTATTATATTAATTATTATCCTTGTGGCCGTAGTCGTTTACTTCATTTACGAAAACTATATTTCCACTGTGAAATAGTGGTAATATAGAACCAATATGCCGTCTGAAAATCAAGCGCTTCGGAGAAAAGAAAAAATAATTACTTGGTTAATCGCCATAGCGGTCGCCTCGGCGGTGTTCGTTTCTTTTATTGTGGTTATAAAAAAGCAAGTCGGTGTTCCCACAAAAGCTACCCCGGATACTAAAATGTTGTTGTCTGTTAAGTATTGGTTGTTCTATGAAGGGCATACCACTCCAGTAGTTGCTATAAAAAATCTCCAGAACATTACTAGGGAGGATTGTAAGATAACAATTAACGACAGCTACATTCGCGAGATGGACGAGATTCCATCCACCGATAACAACCCCGACTTGATCGTAATGAATATTAGTGAATTTGTAAGGGACGATGGTAAAATACTTGATTTAACCCTTAGCCCAATGAAATCAGCCTGTGTAATTTGTAATGGGCCAGTATACAACAGTTACTGCGGAGATTTTTCTCGATTAAAATAATCTACATCAATGGGAACGCTATATATTATTGCCACTCCAATCGGCAATTTAAAGGATGTAAGTTTTCGAGCAATAGAAGCCCTAAAAGAGGCTGATTTAATTTTATGCGAAGATACCAGAACAACAATAAAATTGTTGAACCATTACGAAATTAAAAAACCACTAATATCCTACCACCAACATAGTAAGGATTTAAAAGTTGAGCAGATAATAAATTTCTTAGCAGAGGGGAAAAAGTTGGCCTTAGTTTCTGATGCCGGGACACCCGGTATTTCAGATCCAGGAAACAAGTTAATCGAGCAAATACTTAGGCGCGATGGTTCGACAAAAATAATACCGATTCCGGGTGTTTCTGCCCTTGCTGCTTTAGCCAGTGTTTCGGGCTTTCCTACGGATAAGTTTTTGTTCCTGGGTTTTCCGCCGCAGAAAAATAAAAGAGAAAAGTTTTTTAAAGAAGCGACAGCTTCGCAATACTCTGTAATAATCTATGAATCTCCCTACAGGATAATTAAGGCCCTAGAATCTATAGAAGAAATGTCTCCATCGGCAAATATCGTTGTGGGCCGAGAATTAACAAAAAAGTTTGAAACGATTTATCGAGGAACCGTATCTGAGGTCAAAGAGGCCATAAAGAAGGAAGGACCAAGAGGGGAATTCGTTGTAATTATTAGAGGGGAAGAATAAAACTTTTATATAAAAAAACACTCGGCCGCAGGGCCGAGTGTTTTTGTTAGTCGATTAACGGCTAAACTTTGGCGGTCTTTTCTTTGACCAGCATTCTCTACAATAAATAGGTCTGTCTGGGGCTGGTTCAAATGGGAGCTCTGTTATTGCTACTCCGCATTCTGAGCATTTCCAGTCACCTTTTATCATAGGTCTTGGGGCAAAGTTTCCGCGAGAACTATCGTCAAATTTTTTGAAAACCATTTTTGCGTATAACTTTTTACTGAATGAAACGACCTTTTGACTTCTAAGTGATGAAACTTATTGTCTGGTATTAATTATACTTTCAATTTGTAATATGTCAACGTTCACGTTACAATGCAAAAATAGGTTATGGATTTAACAAAATTAGATAAAATTCTAGAGAAAGAGCCGGCTTTTAGGAAAAATCAGGCCAGTGGGGCCATATTCCAGAAATTTGTTGAAAGTTGGCAAGACGTTAAAACGCTGCCCTTAGATTTAAGGGGTATTTTAGATAAAGAGTGCTCACTGAGGATAAATGTCCAGGCTACGGTTTCTCAAGACGAAAGAACAGTTAAAGCACTAATCACCCTCGGAGATGGTTTGAAGGTAGAAACCGTCCTAATGCGTCATAATGACGATAGGAACACTATTTGCGTTTCTTCCCAGGTTGGTTGCCCCCTGGGTTGTTCATTCTGTGCAACAGGTAAGTTGGGGTTCAAAAGAAATCTTACGAGTATGGAAATTGTCGAACAGGTTTTGTTTTTTGCTAGATATTTGAAAACCAAGGAAGCCAAAATCACAAACGTTGTTTTTATGGGAATGGGGGAGCCATTTTTAAATTATGACAATGTCCTGGGCGCGATTAAAATATTAAATGATGAGGATAAATTTGGATTGGGCGCAAGGCACTTCTCCATATCCACCGTTGGCATTATAGAGGGGATCAAAAAACTAGCTGGAGAAAAGTTGCAAGTTAACTTAGCAGTTTCTTTGCACGCGCCGAATGATGAGTTGCGTAGCAAAATAATGCCAGTTAATAAGAAGTATCCGTTAAGGGATATTTTAGCGGCAGTGGACTCATATATAAAGGAAACTAACAGAAAAGTAATGATTGAATATGTTATGATAGAGGGTGTAAATGATTCCGATAAGTGCGCCAAGGAATTGGCGGCCATAACAAGAAAACCACTGCATTTTGTTAACTTGATCTCGTATAATCCAACTGGGATATTTAAAGCATCTGATAGCGAAAGGATTAAATGTTTTAGGAAGATACTTGAAGATAGGGGCGTTGAGGTGACTCAAAGATATAAATTTGGTTCTGGTATTAAGGCCGCCTGCGGCCAATTAGCAGGGAAACAATAACTATCTAAATAAATGTATGAATAAAAAAGCATTAGTGATCCTAACCCTAGTATTAGTGGTGTGCGTTGCTGGTTTGGTAATTCTTACAAAATATATAAGTAAACCAGCTGATGTCCAAAAACCTAAGGCCGGGCTAGTGGTTATTTTTCCTATCGAGAACCAAGAGATTGTTTCGCCATTAAAAGTTACGGGATATGTTAATGGTGATGGCTGGGTTGGTTTTGAGGGGCAGGTTGGTACCGTACGGTTGGTTGTTGAAGCGGTTACCTTGGCGCAAGCTCCATTAACCGCAAAAGGAGATTGGATGACTTCTTCGCCTATTAATTTTGAAGCAAGCTTAGAGTTTCAGGCAATTGGAGATAAGAATGGCTGGTTGGTTTTTGCTAACGAAAATCCAAGTGGGTTACCTGAAAATGATAGAGAGTTTACTTTGCCAGTAAGAATAGTGGGTTTTAAAGGGGAAACATCTACTGTGAAACTTTATTTTGTAAAAAACATTGACTCGACCGTAGACTGTAAGCCAACTTTTTTTACCGAAAGAATAATTCCCAAAACTCAAGCAATCGCCATGGCAACCCTAGAAGAGCTTTTAAAGGGGCCGAACAATCTTGAAAGAAGCAACGGCTTTGATACTGTTATTAATTCTGGAGTCAAAATTCAGAGTCTAACCATTGATGATAAGGGAGTAGCTCATGTAGATTTTAGTCAGGAATTGGAATCAACTGGTGGGTCTTGCAGAGTCACTGCTATCCGTGCAGAGATCACACAAACCCTTAAACAATTTTCTACGGTTAAAAGTGTTATTATTTCGATTGATGGCCGGACAGAAGATATATTACAACCATAAAAATATGAAAGAAGTTCATATTCACGATCATCACGTTAATTACGAGGATAATGCTTATGGGGGAGTAGATTATTTAATGCGCCATCTTGATCGTCAGGAGGCGGAGGTGTTTTTTAACGAAGCGAAACATAGGGGGCATATTAAATTTGAGGATGCAGCCGGGAAAGATTATACTCTCGCACATCATAACGGAGCCTATACTCTAGAGCATAAAGTTTCAGGATGGTAAAATTTAGAATAATCAAAAAATCAAAAAAGAGTAATGCTAGGTTGGGGCTGCTGGAAACTAAACACGGTGTTATCGAGACACCATGTTTAGTCCCAGTTGCTACTCAGGCTGTTGTTAAGACCCTAGAAAGTAAAGAAGTTCTGCAAACCAAGAGTCAGATTCTAATCTGTAATACGTTTCATTTACATCTGAAGCCCGGTGAGGGGATTATAAAAGAAAATGGGGGCCTGCATAAATTCATGAATTGGTCAAAACCATTAATGACTGACTCGGGAGGTTTTCAGGTCTTTTCCCTAGGGTTTGGTAGGGATCATAACGTTAGTAAAGTAATAAAATCTCCTTCAAAAAGTATTATTAAGATTAGTAGTCAACCAAAATTCTTAAAAATTACCCAGGATGGCGTTTATTTTAGATCTCCGGTGGATGGTAGGGAATTATTTATTGGCCCTAAAGAATCTATTAAAATTCAAGAAAAACTAGGAGCTGATATTATCTTTAATTTTGATGAATGCACTTCGCCCCTAGCAAATTACGAGTACGTCAAAAAATCTCTGCTAAAAACACATAAATGGGCGGAGATGTGTTTAAAAGTTCATTCGACAGGCTCGGGGCAGGCACTTTACGGAATTGTTCAGGGGGGAAGGTACAAAGACTTGAGGGTGAAGAGTGCAAAATTTATTAGTAATCTGCCATTCGATGGTTTCGGTATCGGTGGAGAATTTGGAAGCGATAAGGGGGATATGGGGAAAATGTTAAAATACACGGTCAAAGAATTACCCGAAGGGAAACCAAGACATTTGCTGGGCATAGGATATTTAGAGGACATGAGGGTTATTATCAAAGAGGGGGTAGATACTTTTGATTGTACTGTGCCTACACATTACGCCCGGCGTGGAATGGCCTTTACTTCGACTGGGAAAATGGATTTAAATAAGACAGCGTTTTTAGCAGATAAAGGTCCCCTTGATGGAAAGTGTGGGTGTTATGTTTGTCGGGACTACAAAAGAAACTACATCTCCCATCTTCTAAGGGCGAAGGAGATCACTGCTTTAAAACTACTTACATTTCATAATCTTTACTATTTCAATACTTTTGTAGAGGAAATTAGAGAAGAAATTAAAAATGGGAAAATTTAATGGAAGAAACTAAACCAAAAATAATTATTCATGTCTGCTGTGCTGTTTGCGGTTCGGCACTAGTTGAGCTGTTAAAAGAAAGGTTTGATCCGGTAATCTTCTTCTATAATCCAAACATCTACCCAAAAGAGGAGTACGGCAAACGGAAGGAATCCGTTGAAAGGCTAGCTGAGTTGAGTGACGTTGAGTTTGTGGGGGGAAGTTACGAAAATGATAATTGGCTCAAACAAGTCAAAGGACTAGAAAAAGAGCTAGAGGGAGGAAAAAGATGTGACGTCTGCTTCAAGAGTAGGCTTTCGAAAGTTGCGGAATTCGCAAAAAAAAGTGAAGCTGTTTATTTCACCAGTACCCTATTCCTCAGTCCTCAAAAAAATGAGGCATTAATCAGTAAAATAGGGGAGCAAATTGGTAACCAATTTGGTTTGACCTTTTTGAGATTCCAGGATCTGGGAATTAATAAAAAAGATTTCTGGCAAAAAACTAAGGAATTGTCTGAGAAGAAGAAATTTTATCATCAGAACTATTGTGGCTGTGTTTTTAGCGCTAAAAACACAGCGTGCAAAGTTTAAATATTTTATCCACAGTCGCGTCCATTGACGCGCCTTTTTATTAGTAATAAAATCTAATTAGGAATAATTATTAATAACAACATGGAAAGAAAAACACCACAGAAGCAAAAGGTATTAGATTATCTTAGGGGTGTATACACCCACCCATCGGCCGAAACAGTTTATGCTGCCGTTAAGAAGAAGGTGCCGAATATCAGCAAAGGGACGGTTTATAGGATATTAAAGAATGCTGTGGGGAAAAAAGAAATTCAGGAAATTCCGGCCGAGGTCTCAAGATATGATGGCAATGTTTCCTCTCATGCTCATTTCGTTTGCGAAAAGTGCAGTAGCATCTACGACCTTATGGATTTTTGCCAAGATTGTTCTATTTTAAAAAATAAAAAAACAAAGGTCGGAAAAATTAATAAATACACAGTAAATTTTTATGGAATCTGTAACAAATGCTAATAATATAATGGAGGGAAAGTGTCACGACTGCGAAACAAAAATACAGTTTGCTGGGGAAGAAATAAAAAATGGGGTGCAATTGGTTTATGATAACAATGGGGAGAAGGTGAAGGTTTTTAAATGTAATGATTGCTACGCCAAAAGCAGGGTACTTAATAATTTCCAGCAGTGTGAGGTGTATTCTAGGGTGGTGGGGTATATAAGGCCCGTTAGCCAATGGCACAAGGGGAAGAAGCAGGAATACGGGGAAAGGAAGGAGTACAATTGTGAAAGCTGTTAATATATATAAATATGATAGCAATAAAACAAGTATATCGTTGTAGCGTCTGTGGGAATATTGTGGAGGTTCTCTTCGCAGGCGGGGGCGAGTTGGTCTGTTGCGGCAAGCCGATGATTTTACAGGAAGAGAAGAGCGAAGATGTGGGGTCAGAGAAACATGTCCCGATTGTTACGAGGGAGGGAGACAAGATAAAGATAAGAGTTGGGAGTGTTCTCCACCCAATGGATCCCGAGCACTATATCGAGTGGATAGAGTGCAGCAATGGAGAAAGCTATTCTAGAAAATTCTTAAAACCAGGTGACTCTCCGGAGGCAGAATTCGAAATGATGGGAGATAACATAGGCGCCCGAGCCTACTGTAATATTCATGGACTTTGGAGGTCATAATGATTAAAACCTTAAAACCCCGTTGAAGCGGGGTTTTTAAGGTGTTAGAATGATAATATAAATAATTAATTTAAACCCATGTTAACTTTAGTTCAGGTAAAAAAGAATCCACTGATTATAGAATATGTAAAACAAACAGAGAGATCATTAAAGGCTTTGTCCTATACCGACCACGGCATGAGGCATTGTGCTCTAGTTTCTGACCGCGCGAGGAATATCGCGAAGGATGTTGGTTTATCCCAAAAAGAGCAGGAGTTATCTGCAATTGCTGGGTTCTGCCATGACATGGCGAATTTTTTAAGCAGAACTAATCACAATTATTTAGCCCCGCTATTGTTCCAGCAGGTTTTTCTAAATGACTTTAGCCCCGAAGAGCTGACAGGAATAATGCAGGCGATCGCTAATCATGATAAAGACGAAATGAACTTTACCACAGCAATATCAGCAATTCTTGTATTGGCTGATAAATCTGATGTTCATCGATCTCGAGTAACCGTAACTAAGATGGAGGATATAACAACGGACATACACGATCGGGTAAATTATGCAACGCAAGAAAGTAAGCTGGCCGTTGATAAGAAGAAAAAAACCATTACGTTAACTCTAAAAATAGACACCAGCTTCGTCCATATTATAGAATATTTTGAGATATTTACGGAAAGGATGGTATTCTGCCGTAAGGCCGCCGAATTTTTAGGCTATAAGTTTGGTCTCGTTATTAATAAATTCGATCTAATATAAAAACATGTTATACAATCTTACAACAGAGCAAATGATAGAGTTAATGAATAACCCAAGGTTTGTTTTAATGATAACCGTGGTTGGAATTTGGTCATTGATTTGGAAGGGGATCGCCCTATGGAAGGCCGGCCAAAGGAAAGATAAACCCTGGTTTATCGCCCTTTTGGTTGTTAACACCATTGGGCTATTAGAGATAATTTACATCTATTTTATCGGAGAGAATTGCTGTTTGTGGAAAAAAAGAGAGTCCCAAAATAAATTACAGTAGCATTATGAAGGATGCAACCCTATGCCTCTTGCTAAAGGAGGACAATATTCTTTTAGCCATGAAAAAGCGTGGTTTTGGAGTTGGGAAATGGAATGGAGTCGGGGGTAAGGTTGATCCGGCAATAGATAAAGATATTGTGGCGGCCACAATAAGGGAGACTAGGGAAGAAATCGGAGTAGTGGCGGATGGCCTGGAAAAAGTAGCATTGCTAAGGTTTCGTTTTCCATATAAAGAAGAATGGAACCAAGATGTTCACGTTTTCTTAGCAAGCAAATGGGAGGGGGAACCAACGGAGTCGGAGGAAATGTTTCCGAAATGGTTTGATAGGCAAGAAATCCCTTATCAAGAAATGTGGGATGATGACAAGATCTGGCTGCCCCACGTTTTAACGGGGAAGAAACTAGAAGCAGATTTCGTCTTCAGGGAGGGGGAGAAGATAGATAGGCATGAAATAAAGTTCATATAATTATAACTAAAAAGAGCGTTAATACGTTCTTTTTAGTTGCAAAAAGTGGCCCTAGGTATATCCTTAATTAATTAACCTCCTCGTGGGAGGTTTCGCTCTTTGAGATTTTTATCCCAAGAAAGCGAGGGTTTCACTATGGCATGGGTAAGAGACGCGGTTGTTATCACAAAATTACCATTGGCCAACCCCGGCGACAGCAGAGGTCCCATCCGGGAGATTAAAGAAAGTTTGGGATATATGCAGGTTACTGATTGTCAAAGAAAGATGAAATTCCTCCCTTATTACCTCGAGAGGTTGGGTATTTCTTTTATTTTCCATTTCATCTTCGGCCCTTTGGCAAATCGTTTCAAGAAACAGAGCTTTGGGCATGTTCACCATGAAGACACTTCAAAAAGTCCTGAGCAACTTTATCTTCTCCGCGGAAAAGTTGAGATCGTTTGGTGGGAAGAGGGTTCTACGGAGAAGTTCTCGCAAATTGTTAGTGCAGGATCAAAAATTGTTATTCCCTTGGGGATAGCACACGTGCTCAAGCACCGTAGCCGTGAATTTATTATTCTTGAACTCCGAGCTACTTGGTTCCGCAAGGACCATTCGGACACAATAAAAGTCCAGGAGCCTTGATTATTTGTTTTTATAGCCGATGTACTTCGGCTTTTTCGTTGTTTAAAGTAATTGACAAACAGCTATTATTATGCTATAAAAAAATATCGTGAAGTAGGAATTCAATCGCCCCCTTGAAAGGAATGAGAGATGAGAAAGGTAACGATTATCGTGGCGTTTTTTCTCCTAGTGGCCGGTGTTGCTTCGGTAGCAACTATCCACTACATGGAGGACGAGCGGGAGGCGATGAACGCGGTGAGTCAGCCGAAGACGGCGGCGGTCATACCTTCCGGCGCCATCGACGCCGGAGAGGGAAGGTACATCAAGTACCTCGAAAAAGACGGGAAAACGTACGCGGGTGTTGTCATCCCTCGCACACCCAGCAACAATGTCTGCGAGGAGAGAAGGCCAGGCCACTATCGTCAGATGGCCCGCGGTCTCCTGGAGATCCACGACGAGCATCGACTGTGGACTGACGAGAAACAGGAGAAGAAAGGGGACCAAATGGTCGTTGTTTTCCGGTTGATAACACCGGACGAACAACGCCAGGCCAAGGAAGCCGGGGAGGAAATGTCGAAACCCCTCGACCTAGAGGGGATGAAGTAGGGAGGGAGCTTCCACGAGGAGGATGCTTCACAGTGTATGGGGTTCTTGAGCAATCAGGAACCCCTTTTCGTTATATATTGACACCAGATTAATCTCTTGCTAAGATAAAGCCGACTAAATTAGTCCGATATTAAAATAGATAATGCAAATATCAAAAAGAGCACAATATGGTTTACGGGCAATGGTATATATTGCTAAAAACCAGAAAAAAGGAAAAGTCATCCCATTAAAAGAAACCTCAAAAGCTGAGGCCATTCCTTTTAATTTTTTAGAAAAGATTATTGGTCAACTAGAAAAAGCAAAACTAGTTACTTCTAAAAAAGGAGTCCAGGGAGGATATTTTTTAGCAGAACCGGCCGATAAGATAACGGTAGGGCAGATAGTCTCGGTTCTAGAAAAGACTACCACCCCCGTTAACTGCAGTTTGTGTAATAGGGCAGGGAAGTGTTTGAGCAAGAATGTTTGGTCTAAGGTTCAGAAAAGTCTTGAAAAAACCTTGTACTCAATAAAACTATCTCATCTTATAAAATGAAGAGAATATATTTAGATTATGCAGCAACCACTCCCGTCGACCCTCGTGTTCTTAGGGCGATGGTTCCTTTTTTTACAAAAAGGTTTGGGAACACAATGTCTCTCCATTCTTTCGGTCAGGATGCAAAATTAGTTTTAGAAGAAAGCCGAGAAAAAGTGGCCAGTTTAATCGGAGCTAAATCAGAAGAGATAATATTTACGAGTTCTGCCACCGAAAGTAATAATTTTGCATTAAAGGGATTGGCTTTTGCTAATAAAGATAAAAAACATATCATTGTCTCTGCAATCGAGCATCCCTGTGTTATAGAAAGTGCTAATTGGCTAAAAAAACAAGGGTATCAAATAACAAGGGTCCCTGTTAATAAATTTGGGCAAGTTAATCCGGAAGATGTTAAGAGGGCCATAACCAAAGATACGCTTTTGGTTTCTATTATCCATGCTTCAAACGAGATAGGAACTATTCAGCCAATAGAGAAAATTGGAAAGATCTGCAGAGAGGCAGGTGTATATTTTCATACAGATGCATCTCAGAGCTTCGGAAAGATTTCCATTGATGTTAATAAGATGAATATCGACTTACTTACAGCCAGTGGCCATAAAATATATGGGCCAAAGGGTGTAGGACTTTTGTTTATACGTCATGGTGTAAAAATTGAGCCCTTACTGCACGGAGGAGGACAGGAAAATGGTTTGAGATCTTCAACTGTGAACATTCCTGCTATTGTTGGTTTTGCCAGAGCAGTTGAAATCTGTAATGAAGAAATGAAAACAGAGGGCGGGAGATTAATAAAATTAAGGGATAAATTAATAAAAGGGGTTTTAAAGATAAAAAATAGTTATTTAAACGGACACCCAGAAGACAGGCTCCCAAATAATGCTAATTTCCGCTTTGATTTTATAGAAGGAGAATCTTTGATCATCCAGTTGGATATGGCAGGAGTAGCCTGTTCTACTGGTTCTGCCTGCTCTTCAATTAAATTAGAGCCAAGCCATGTTCTATTGGCAATTGGATTAAAGGCGGAACAGGCCCATGGATCATTGCGTGTTTCTCTGGGGCGTCAAACAACAGAAAGTGATGTCGATTATTTAGTTAAGATTTTACCCGGGATAATTAAACAATTAAGGAGTATTTCTCCATTTGGAAAATAACATGAAACCAACGAGTGTTTATACAAAAAAGGTTTTAAGTCTATTTAAAAAACCTCATAACTACGGAAGAATGAAAAATGCAGACGGTATCGGCAGGGTGGGGAATCCAGTTTGTTTACTCCCAGGGCAGAATGTTCACATGAATAATGATATGAATGAGATAAACGCAATTTCCAGAGAAGATAGAGTTTTATCTCACGATGGATTATATAACTTTGTTGATAAAATTGCAGAAAGAAATTACGTCGGAGAAATTTTGGAAGTAAAAAATGGTCTAGGAAAGATCAAATTAACATCAGAGCACCTTGTGTTGGCGATAAAAATTCCCGAAGGAGATAAATTCTTAAGGACAAAAAATAGGAAAAAATTATCCGTTGGTTGGTATCATATAAATCAACTGGAAAAAGGAGATATGGTTTTATACCCCATATTGAAAGAGAAAAAGGATTTAGCGTATTTAAAAATAGATGTCCCCATGGCCAAATGGGATTTTAGAAGTAAGGAGATCCCGAGTAAGGTTCCCGTTAATTCGGAATTTTTGAGGCTAGTTGGTTACTTTTTGGCAGAGGGGAATATCCAAGATAAGCCATGCAAGACTTACATCTCGTTTTCTTTAAATATACAAGAAAAATACATCGTTGAGGATATAAAGAAAATATCAAAAGACTTATTTGGTCTAGATGCGACCTCGAAAGAGAAGAAAAAAACTAAAACGGTCGTCGTGTATCTATACAGCGCGAGATTAGCAAGGTTTTTTAAGCAATTATTCGGTAACGGAGCCGAGCATAAAAAACTCCCTGAGGTTTTTATGAATTTACCTATTAAAAAACAGGAACATTTAATATGTGGATTGTGGCGGGGTGACGGTTGCGTCAATTTGAATAGGGACGGCGCAAGGGCAGGGTATTCAACGGTTTCTTATAATTTAGCTCAACAGCTAAAAACACTACTCATTAGGCAAAAGATAGTGCCATCTATTTATAAAGAAAAAGCGAGAGAAATAAATGGAGTTAGACATAAGGAGTCATATAGGATCCATGTTGGCCAACGGGAATCTTTAACGAGGTTATGCTTAATATTAGGCATAAAATATAAGGCAAAGTCTTATGCTTCAGAGAAATTATGGGTTGATGATGATTATGTTTACACCCCAATAACGAAAATTACGAAAAATAAATATAAAGGTAATGTTTATAATCTGGAGGTCAAGGGGTCCCATTCTTTTGTAACAGAGGCTTTTTGTCTTCATAATTGTGGCGATGTAATGTGGCTATATATCAAAGTCGGCCAAAATAAGAAGAAGCAGGAGATAATAAAAGACATTAAGTTTGAAACTTTCGGCTGCGTAGCCGCAATATCCACTAGTAGCATAATCACGGACCTAGCCAAGGGGAAAACAATAACAGAAGCCCTAGAAATTACCAAAGATAATGTTGTTGATTCTTTGGGGGGATTGCCCAAGATAAAATTCCATTGTTCGGTTTTGGCAGTAGATGCTTTAGCCGAGGCAATTTTTGATTATCTGAAGAAGAATAAAAAAGAAATACCCGCAAGTTTAAAAAAGTTTCATGAAAGAAACGAAGTCTAAAAAAGTAATAGTTGCAATGTCTGGTGGCGTAGACAGTTCTGTCGCCGCCGCTTTATTAAAAAAGGCTAGTTTTGATGTGATCGGTATCCATATGAAATTCTGGGCAGAATCAGACGGGAAAGCAAATAGATGTTGCACAGTGGAATCAGAGAAAATGGCAAGATTAGTGGCGAAGAAAATTGGCATACCTTTCTACGTTTTAAATTTAAAAAAAGAATTCAAGAAATTCGTCGTAGATTACTTCATCTCTGCTAGTAAGCAGGGCTTAACACCCAATCCTTGTGTGGCTTGCAATAAAGAGATTAAGTTCGGCTTACTATTAAAGAAAGCAAGGGCCTTGGGGGCTGATTTCATTGCCACTGGCCACTATGCAATAGTAGAAGACGGAAAGTTATTTAAAGGGAGCGATGAGCATAAAGATCAATCATATTTCTTATGGAGATTGAATAAAGACATTTTAAAACATGTCATTTTTCCCATAGGGGGATATATGAAAGAAGAGGTAAGGGTACTAGCAAAAGAATTTAAGTTGCCCACAGCCAACACCCCAGAATCTCAAGAGGTTTGTTTTGTTAGTGGTACGGTTGGAGATTTCTTAAATAAATATATTAAAATAGAGCCCGGGAAAATTGTAGATACAAAGAGGGATAAAATCGGAGAGCATGATGGTTTGTCTTCCTATACCATGGGACAGAGAAAGGGCATAGGGCTTCCGGGCGGGCCATATTTTGTTTTAAGGAAGGATTTGAAGAAGAATGAACTTATTGTCACAAAAAATGAGAAGGACCTATTCAGCAGAGAATTAAGTATAAAAAATGTTAATTGGTTGGATAATGTGAAGCTTCCAACCAGAGTTACGGCAAAAGTAAGGTACGGAAGCAAGGGATCCTTAGCCACTGTTAAAAAAGAAAGCGGGAAGATAATGGTCATATTTTCAAAACCCCAGAGAGCAATCACCCCAGGCCAGTCAGTGGTTTTCTATAAAGGGAAACAATTAATCGGAGGGGGAATAATCGTTTAGCATTGAATAATTATGGATAAGAATATAAAAAAAGGAATTTTAATTGCTTTCGGGGAACTGTTTTTGAAGTCCGATAGCGTGAAGAGGTTTTTTAAGCAGAAAATGGTTGATAGCCTTATTTTCTTTTTAAAAAAAGAAAATATTAGTTTTAAACTTCACCAATCAAGAGAAAGGCTATTTATACAAACAGATCAAATCGATGGGGCAATGAAGGTAATTAGGAAAACCTCCGGCATCTCCTGGTTTTCAGAATGTTTTTGTTTTCCCAAATCAAATTTAAAAGAGTTTGCCGCTTTTGTTGATAAAAATTATCAGGAATATATTAAAAAGGGGCAGAGTTTTGCCATAAGGCTAAGTATGCAAAAGGGGCTGATTAAGGAAGATACCCAGAAAGTAATTAGTAGAATTGCTCGAGATATAGAGAGGAAGGTGAATCTTGATAATCCAAAGGTAGAGGTTTGCATTGAAATTAGAAGGGAAGGTTGGTTTTTGTACTTTAATAAGCAGAGGGGGATTGGCGGTTTCCCGGCGGGATCATCCGGCAGGGTTCTGGCACTAACTTCCGGGGGGATTGATTCCCCAGTTGCTGGATATTTAATGACTAAGAAGGGGGCAGAGAATGTTTGGTTGCATTTTCACAGCTTTCCTTTGGTGTCTAATAAAAGCATAGAAAAGGTAAGGGAGTTGGCTAGGGTTTTTCTAAACCATCAAGCCAAACTTAAAATATATTTTGTTCCCTTTTCTAAAGCTCAAATTGAGATTAAGTCAAAAGTACCCCCAGCCTGCAGAATTCTGTTATACAGAAGGTTAATGTTAAAGATCGCTGAGATTATAGCGGTAAAGGATAATTGCAAAGCATTGGTTACCGGAGAGAGCTTGGGGCAGGTTAGCTCTCAAACATTGACGAACCTACAGATCATTGAGGATGCGGTTAAGATGCCCATTCTAAGGCCCCTAATAGCCCTGGACAAGCAAGATATTACGGATTTGGCAGTTGGACTAGGTACCTTCAATATTTCAATTAAGCCCCAGGAAGATTGTTGCACGCTATTTACGCCAAAGCATGCCAATGCTCAAGGCAAGCTTGAGGAAATTTTAGCCCTGGAGAAGAAGATAAACACAAAGAAAATAATTAAAGAGGCATTAAGTAGCCTCAAAGTAGAGTCGTATTAATATTTGAATCAGTTTCATTTAACTGATACAATAACAGATAAAGACATGAATAAAAATACAATCATAGTTTTAATTATCATTGGCATCGTTATCTTGGGAGCAGGATTCCTTGTTTTTTATAAAAAAGGAGATACTGTCCCAGAGGCAAGTGGAATAGTTCTATTTTACGGTGATGGCTGTTCGCATTGCAAAAATGTCGAGGATTTTATTGTGAACAATAGCGTAGAAGAAAAGGTTAAATTTGAGAGAAAAGAAGTTTTTAATAATACAGATAATGCAAGCTTACTGCTTAAGACTGGAGAATTATGCAAAATTTCCAAAGAGTATATCGGCGGAGTGCCACTTCTCTGGGATGGTCCAAACAAGACGTGCGTTTTTGGTGACGTGGACATAATTAAATTTTTCCAGGATAAAATTAATTTAATAAACAACACATAATGAAAAAAAAGATTCTTCTGCTATCACTTCTTACCATTCCGGGCCTTTTCATCGGTCAGATCGCTCAGGCAGTTTGCCCAGTATGTACGGTGGCAATTGTCGCCTGTGTCGGACTGTCGCGTTGGTTCGGCGTAGACGATTCTATCTCCGGTATTTGGATAGGGGGATTGATTGTTTCTATGATTGCCTGGACGTTAACTTGGCTCAATAAGAAAAATATTAAGTTCCTATTTAAAAAGATCCTTGTTACCATCGCTTTCTACCTTCTAACAATTGTTCCCCTTTACTATACAAATATAATGGGCCATCCATTAAACAAGATTTGGGGAGTAGATAAGATATTAGTGGGAATAATAGTTGGCACGATTGTAATTTTATTGGCCATTGGTACGCACAATTTATTAAAAAAGAATAATCAGGGCAAATCATATTTCCCTTATCAAAAAGTCGCTTTGCCTCTATTATTCTTGATTATTATTAGTTTAATTTTTCACTTCACAATAGGATGTCCGAAATAGATAAAACAAAAATAGAAAATTTAATAAGGAAAGCAGAAGAAAGCAAAAAAAGTGGCTTAGATCTATCTTCCGATGAAGATTTGTCTATCGCCATAATGAATTTAATCTCAATTGAGGAGCATTTCTTTTTCACCGGAGCAAAAACTGGAAAATCAGAGTATTTTGATTTGTTGAGCGAGGTTAGAGAGATGAGGAAAGTCCTTTTAAAAAGGATTATTAAGGATTACGAAGGTGAAGTCT
>Ga0268276_1002009_pt1 | contig 18323 bp, 18 predicted proteins | sample saktaG_4_FD_190145 | JGI IMG/M metagenome (GOLD analysis project Ga0268276, IMG submission 190145) | Saline water microbial communities from Sakinaw Lake, British Columbia, Canada - sak_2010_1_5_45m | ecosystem: Environmental > Aquatic > Non-marine Saline and Alkaline > Saline ...
GTCGGGATAATCTTTCCGGTGTATATGTTTGGTTTACCGCTTATTCTGGTTGATTTCTTAAAGACGCTTAAAGTCAGGCCGGGTGCTTATATTTTTACTGTAGCTACCTTGGGAGGTTTGCCTGGGAGGGCACATAGCTTAGCTAGCAATATACTTAAGGGGCGCGGGATTAAACTGGCATCCGGGTTTTCAGTAACTATGCCGGGTAATTATACTCCGTTATATGGCGCTATTTCCAAAGAAACGCAGGATGGAATGTTTCAAAGAGAGAAGCTCAAAGTTAAACAGATAGCCAAGTTTGTTTCCCAGCGTAAATACGGCATTTTTGAAGAGAAGCCTTTTCTTGTTAATTTCTTAATTTATGTTTTATTATACCGAGCCGGATCTGCGCAGATTCCCGCTTCAGCCAGGGGATTCTGGATTACAGATGCCTGTATCAAGTGTGGCCGTTGCGCCAGGGTTTGCCCGGTAGCTAATATAGAAATAAAAGACGGTAAGCCTGTTTGGCTTAACCGCTGCCAGCATTGCATGGCTTGTTTGCAGTGGTGCCCAGTGGAGGCTATTCAATATAAGAAAGCTACCCTGGGAAAGAAACATTACCACCATCCTGATATCAGCGAAGAAGATATTGCCGGCCAGAGGGCATAATTTTCTAAAACAGGATTTGCTAATTCTGGAGAGTTGGCAGAGCTGGTTGAATGCGGCGGTCTCGAAAACCGTTGTCGTCGTAAGATGACCGGAGGTTCGAATCCTCCACTCTCCGATAGGATTTAATAAAATTATACGTATAAATACATAGACTGTAATATTTTTCCAAATTTTGGAGAGGTGCCGGAGTGGTCGAACGGGCGTGTCTGGAGAACACGTGAGTCGCAAGGCTCCCAGGGTTCGAATCCCTGCCTCTCCGATATACCTTTTACGGTAACCCATACCACTGCAATAACAACCCACCGAAAACATCGTATCCTCTAGTAAAATCAAGTAGTTACATTGTAAGAAAAGCAAAGCCATTTCAAGATATGACAATATCCGAGAAGTGGCTTTTTTTACTTTCTGGTGGTGTTCTGGTGGTGTTTTTTTGTGGTGGAAGGCTATGAAAAGAATGACTCCAGCTGCAAACTTACTTCTGCGGGTATTAACAGGCAAGTATAAACATTTTGCTCGAAAAGGAATGTTAGCAGCAAACGGCTCATTTTATTGTCATGATAAGTATCTAATGGAGAAATTATATATCAGTGACAATACAATCAAAAGAGCGCGTATTTTTCTAAAAGAAGCCGGGGAAATTGATTATGTTATTGGCAAGCATAAGGGTGTACCTACCCAATATTGGATTCTCTCAAAGGGTGCCAAAATGGAACCCTTTGAGCAGCATACAGAGGGAGCCAAAATGTCTGCAAAGGGAGCCAATTTGGTTGTCAAAGGGAGCCAAAATGGCACCCTCTATAATAAAGAATTAAAGAAAGAAAGTAATAAGAATATTCCCGATACCTTTTCTTTTTCCGAAGAAGAAAAAGACGGAATACGGGCTTTTGCTAAATCATATGGCGTCTCGCGTGTAAGTGCGTTGTTACTTGATAAAGGATGTGATCAGGAGTCAATAAAACAGATGTTTGAGGGCATTGCGCTATGCAAGCAATAAAGGCAAAGCAATATATTCATAGGCAAAATAATGCACATTTTGATAATATTAATTTCCAAATAATGCATACCTTACCGTGCATTCGTTATATTTACTTATGAGCATTAATTTAAACTTAATTTTGTTTAAGATGTTTATTATCCCCAAGCACTTAAAGTTATTTGCCTGCGGTAGCCTTCGCGCAATCCTTCCAACAAGCCTTGCGAAGGCAACCGCATGTCAGGCACAAAAAAATCACTCAAAACCACTAAGGGAGGCTAAAGCCTAAAGAAGATGAGAAAAGGAAGGATTAATAAAGAAGAGCAGAAACGTAGGATTAAGTTGTTATTAAGGTTTATATTTACCTTCAGATATGCCACTAGAAAGCAGCTGGATATGTTTATTCAAACGATAATGAATATGACATATACTCGTAGGCTTATTGCTTATTCTCTAATAAAAGGTTATCTCAAAACTTGCTACGAATCTCTGTATAAAACCAAGATCTATTACCTGGCTCAGAAAGGCACGGATTTTATTGATGAAGAAGAATGTTTAGCCAAAGACTACCGCTTTGAAAAAAGCTGTCTTGGAGTAAACACATATATCCAGCACAATATGATAGTAGGAGCCTATTTTCAGCTTAAAAAGCACCTAGTGATCAAAGAATGGGCCTGTGCATGGATCTTAAGAATAGGCGAGCATAGAAGGGCCCTAGTACCCGACAGCTTTATAGTGCTTCAGTTCGGCACAGTTATTGCCTTAGAAATCGAAACTCAATCTAAGAAGCTTTCTGAACTGAAGAGGCTGATTAACATATACCGTTATGATATTGACAAAAAGTCTAAGTATCATGGCGTTTTAATGATAGTTGAATATAAGTTTGACTATGAAGGCATTAAAAAGAGGCTGTTTCATCTTGCGCCGGAATTTTTTTCAAGGGCCTTTGTTTTGGCGGATTTAGATATGTTTAATCAGGGGTTGTGTTTTTATGCAAATGAAGTGAGGAGTTTAGAAGAAGCGTTTAAATTATTGGCAGAGAAAAGAAAAAATGGACAAGAGATTTAATATAAGAAAATTAGCCGTAAGATTATTATTAATACTTCCGATTATCTATATAGGTTTTGGTTGGTATGTCGGCCTCAACTACGGTAGAAAGGGTGTAATTTTGGGGCCATATTCGGATATCCCCGTGGTAATGAAGACTAAACTTTTAGGCTCTTCGCTTGAAGATATCTCTGGCAGCAACGCGTTGGTTATGGTTGCGCCGCCAGGAGCGGTGGCTAAATCTGATCAAGACTCAACCTATTTTAAGATAACCGGCTATTTTAAGATTCCCGGAACCTGGAGCTTTGATTTTATGCCTTTCGTTGCCGACTCTAGTTTTAAGAAGGCCTTTACTCTAGCCGGAAACTATTCCCGCGCAATAGTTCATGAGTTCAAGAATCCTAGACGAAGTTTAGGAAGTCTGTCAATAAGTCAGCTTAATGATTTTCTCAAAGCAACCGGCAGGACCAAGGAGATGGAGAAGTTAAGGCCTTATCTATTTCTTGCAAGGCTGGAAGAGAGATATTCTTGGTTGTACTCTGATACAGTGTTTTTATCCAGGGCAATGGGAAATATCTTTAACGATAATATGGTCCCCTATGACATCTTGGGTTTAATAGGTCTGTTGGTTTTATTTATCGCTTTGAGCATAAGGAGCCTTTGGCTATGGACGTATTATTTATTTTGGGTATTTGCTTATTGGCTAGGTAGGATTGGCTATCACGACCCGAATCTCATCATGATTAATGATGGCTGGCGGTTAATTCTATGGAGTTTCTGGCACGGCTTTATCCAGAAAGAAGGCAGGCTATTTTTGGTGATTGCTATTGGTGGTTCGGTAGTCTTCTTTGGGGCAGCCGGTCTCGTACATATAATCAAATGTATTCTTAATAAAAATGAGAAACAGGAGATCTTTAAATCTTAAAGGAAACTTAAAATATGCAAATGCAGAATTTTAGTTTAGCAGAAATAGGATTAATAATTATTGCTATCTTTGGCTTGTATCTCCTGCCTTCATTAATTTCCTTTCTACGGCGGAATAAAAACTGGTTGGCAATATTCTTTTTTAATCTTTTCTTAGGATGGACTGGTATTGGTTGGGTAGTTGTTTTGGTTTGGTCTGTAATACGTTAATCCTTCCTTTTCTCATCTTCTTTAGGCTTTAGCCTCCCTTAGTGGTTTTGAGTGATTTTTTTGTGCCTGACATGCGGTTGCCTTCGCAAGGCTTGTTGGAAGGATTGCGCGAAGGCTACCGCAGGCAAATAGCTTTAAGTGCTTGGGGATAAAACCGGAAATAAGTATGATATTTTTCTTGACTCTGGAGTAGTTCATGGTAGAATGTCCACTAATAGTAAATATCCACTAAACAGTGGACATTTAGGAATGATGGACATTTATCTGAAGGAGTAACTACAATGAAAATACTTTTAAGTGATAAAGCTGCCATAATTATACGCGCGATGCTGTCTCAGCCCGACAGAAAATGGGTCGCCAGAGATTTTGAGAAAGAATTTGGTGTCGGCCGCGCGCGCGCGGCAACAGTATTATCCGCATTGCGCGCGAAGGGTTTCGTTGGAGGAATTCGTTCCGGCAGACTTGGTCATAGTGTATTGCAGAACAAAGAGGAGTTGCTAGAGGAGTGGTTAAAGGCTTATAAATTCGAGCTTAATGAAACACATCTTTATTATTCAGTCCATGAAGATGTTTTAAGCCGCCTAAAGGAATATTATGCAACTAAAAATGATCCGAAAGAATATGCCCTTACACTTCATACAGGAGCGAATTTTATTACCCATTATGTCAACACGCCAACGGTATATTGCTATTTGCGGAACGATAACTTTCGGGATATCTCGTTGGATCTGAGGCAGGCTCTTGATTTGAAGGAATTAAAAAAAGGAGGAAATTTTTATTTAATAAAGCCTTACTATAAAAATGCTGTTTTCTTTAATAGCCAAACAATCAAGGGCTACAATGTTGTTTCGGATCTTCAGCTTTATTTGGATTTGTACAATTTCCCACAGAGGGGCAGAGAACACGCGTTATATCTCTTAAAAACCTTAAAAGAAGAGGGAAAGAATCTTGTCTAAACCATTTCCAGGGGAGAGACTTCTCATAAAAGTCATAGATGATCTGGCTGATTTTCTTCCTTATTTGGTTCTCGTTGGCGGTTGGGTGCCATATATTTACGCCAGATATATTTGGAAGAATGTTCCTAATTTGGCGGTAACTACGTCAGACATTGATTTTGGCGTCGGCGTTTTAGGGTTTGATGGAAAGGATACCGTTGCGTCCCGTGTGCAAAAACTTGGTTATGGAGAACGCCATGTTTCGATGGATAGGCCGACCCCTTTTGTGCCTATTGTAAAAGATACCGTTGGGGATCTAAAGGCCGAGGTTGAATTTATTACTGATCCCAAAGTTCCCAGAGCGTTCGTGAATAAAATAATCGGCCCAGAGATCAAAATAAACGAAATTGAGCATTTCAGTTTACTGCTGAAATCTGTGATAACGGCCAAGATGGATGAAAGAGAGATTCAGATACCGACTGAATCGATGTTTACGTTTCATAAGTTACTTACGTTTGTCGAGCGGCAGAATAGAGAGAAATTAAAAAAAGATCTTTATTATGTTTACTATATGCTGAGGTTTTGTCCTAAAAAGGAACAGCTTGTTGATGATGTGTTATCCCTTATAAAAGTGAGAAAAGAAGGAAAGCGGGTTAAGCAAAATCTGAATGAATATTTTAACAGCGTGGATTCAAAGGGCCCTTTTCTTGTGGAAGAGGAAAACGGCCCGGATGCCTATATCAGTAACCTGAGGCAGGATATTTTTGATAGGTTTAATGGGATTAAGCAAAGGATTATCGGGTGAAGACGTATGCCATCGGAGACATTCATGGCGCTTACAGGGCGTTGATGTAGTGTTTTGAGCGCTCAAAGTTCGATTACAAAAAAGACCGCCTGATTGTGATGGGCGATGTGTGCGATGGTTATCCGGACGTTAAGCAGTGTATTGATGAGCTTTTGAAGGTTAAACACTGCGATTTGGTTATTGGTAATCATGATATGTGGGTTTTGGACTGGGTTCTGCGCGGCGACAAACCGGAGATATGGACGAGCCAAGGCGGTGACCGGACAATGGCGTCGTATAACGGCGGCCCTATGCCGCAGGCGCATATTGATTTCTTAAAGAACGGACAGCTTTGGATTGAGCGCGAAGAACAGGTTTTTGTGCATGGCGGATTCAATCCGGACATATCGCTTTCCAGCCACAGCGCGCAGAAATTGGTTTGGGATAGAAACCTTCTTGATAAGGCGTGGAAAAAACAGATAGAAGGGCGCAAGTGTCAATTGGGCCGGTACAAGGATATTTTTGTCGGGCACACGACAACTGAGCTTTATAATACGTTACAGCCGATTCATGTGTGTAATGTTTGGAACATTGATACTGGCGCGGGATGGTCTGGGAAACTCACTATTATGGATGTCGATTCAAAGGACTACTGGCAGTCAGATTTGACTCCGGGTTTATACGGCGGAAAGCCTGATAACTTATAAAGCATATTCCGGACATTATTTCAGCACGACGTATAAGGAAAGAATGCGTTATGGGGACTACAACATTTTTTCTCAAGAATAACGATTTGGGCAAGCCATTAAACAAAATGGGCAAGGGAGAATTAGAAAAACTCAATAATCTTTCTCCTTATGTTGAGACGCCATATTATGCTGGCTGGCAGGTGCCTTTGGAACTTCATAACGGCAATGTATATATTCTGCTGTTTTGGAAAGGCAGATTAATGAAGATTGATGATGCGCCAAAGGTTCTAAATAAAAAATATTACAGCAAACATAGCGGTAAAAAAGTTAACGAGTATGAATGGACTGTATTAAAAAAATATATGTTAGCGGAGATACAAAGGCTTGATAAGGAATTTAAGAAGTCGCTTCGAAAGAAGGTTAAGAATAATTAATCTTCCAATTGCTGGCTGGAGAATACTGTGGAGAAAGGGTGGAATTTTTCTTGACATCTTGTCAGAAAAAGTATATAGTTTTTCTGACAGGTAAAGGTGATAAATATGTCAGAATCTATTGAGAATAAAATGCTTCACCGGATTGCCGGGAAGAAAAAAGGCTGGGTGTTTGCCCCAACTCATTTTCTTGATCTTGGAAATCGTGCCGCTATAGATCAAGCCTTAAGCCGGTTGGTTCGATCTGGAGATATCCGTAGATTAACGCGCGGCCTTTATGATTATCCCCAGAAGCATCCGACTTTAGGAGATGTGCCTGCTAGCGTTGATCGTATTGCCGCCGCACTTGCTGAAAAAGATAATCTTAAGATTCAACCTTCAGGAGCATACGCGGCCAACTTGCTGGGCTTGTCTAATCAAGTACCGGCAAAGGTTGTTTTTTTAACAGACGGATCTTCCCGGATGGTTCAGGTCGGTAATTGGCGTATTAAGTTAAAAAAGACAACACCCAAGAATATGGCGACTGCTGGGCGCATGAGCGGCTTGGTTATTCAAGCCTTGCGTTATATGAAGCAAGAGAATATCGATGACAGAATTATTAAAAAGCTTAAAGGAAAATTATCAGACGAGGATAAAAAACAGCTTATGAGCGATCTTCGTTTTGCCCCGGCGTGGGTCGAAAAAGTGGTAAGGAGATTACAGGGAGAGTAATTGGCAAATCTCGCACCATTGGCGCGAGGAACCGAATAAAAAGAGGTGCGCTTTGAACAAAAAAGAGTTTATTGAGAAATACGCAAAGGAACATCGCTATTTCAGTTTTTCAGATGTCGTGAGCGAGTCAGGGATGAGTCGGCCTCTTACTAAAAAGTATCTTCACGAGTTAAAGGAGGCCGGTATCATTTTTCCAGCGGGGAGAGGGGTCTATAGCTCCATTTCAAAAACATTTCCTCTGGAAGAAAAAAGCCGTGTGGTAAAAATCCGTCAGATGATTTCACGGGAATATCCCAATCTTAACTTCATTATTTGGAACACACTTTCTTTTCAGCCCTATTATCATCATCAGCAGACTCATAACATCACGTTTATTGAGGTAGAATATGACGCCATCCATCCAATTTTCGATAGAATATCCCGGGATTATCGCTACGTTCTGATTGAAAAGGCCAGCCGCGTACCTTCGAAGGATTTCGATATTACAAAAGATCCTATCGTTATAAGACTGATGCTTAAAAATTCTCCTCGACAAGGGCATGCCGCAACATTAGAAAAAATGCTTGTGGACTTATTTATTGTCAAAGATAAATATTTCACAATGCCGAACGCGGATTATTGGGAGCTTTGGAGAAGTCTTGATAGTTTTTACCGGGTTAATGTGACAGATATCATCTGGTATGCTAAGGCGCGCAGGTACTTCGGAGAGCTATATTCGCAACTCATTGATAATGTTGGACTTAAAGAGGTAACCTTCTCTGCATATTTGAAAACTGCAGACAAAGTTACCCGCAAAGAAGGTAGCAATGGCAAAACAAATTCTTGATTTTGACAAACTGGAATCGTTACGGAAAAAGCTTGGATTTAAAGATCCGGGTATATTTGAAAAATGTGTTTACGCATTCAACTTGTTAAGCGACGTTTTGAGGGCTTACCCGAACTTGGTATTTAAGGGCGGGACATCTATTCTTTTGCACGTGTTTCCGCCTGTACGACTATCGATAGATATCGATATCTTGCTTCCCCTAAAAGAACGGGACGGGCTTTTGCAAGGATTGGAACATGTGATCAAAGATTCAGAGTGGTTTGAAGGCGTTGAAGAAAATCATCGTGTCGGCAAAAAGATTCCCAAGGCCCATTTCAAGTTTCCTTTCACTTCCCAGTTTTCCAAGGTTCCGCAATATGTATTGTTAGACGTCGTTTTTACGGAATCACCTTACGGGAAATTGCTCCGCAAGGACATTGCCGCAAATCCCATGGCGTTTGCCGGAGGGAAGGGTAACGTGAGCGTTCCATCTGTTGAGGGGCTTTTCGGTGACAAGCTGACGGCGATATCTCCAAAAACAGTAGGCATTCCCTTGTCACAGAATCGCGCGATGGAATTTATTAAACAAATCATCGATCTTGGCGATCTCTTTAAGGTTATAAAGGATGTGGAAGAGTTAAAATTGGCATTCTCAAATACTCTTTTAACCGAGAACGGATTTAGGGGGAGCAATTACAGCGATGAAGATGTTTTTAATGATATTACTGAGATCGCGTTTAAGTATTCACAAGTGCTTCTTCGGGGTAGTAATAATACGTTTGCGGAAATTAATCTTCTGAACGAAGGCAACGCAAAAGTCGCCAATCATTTAAAGGAAAAATTAAGTCCGGAAGATATCAAAATTGCCCTTGCCCGGATCGTCTATATTATCAGTCTGCTACGTCGCACTGATGAGGGGAGTTTGGTTCAAAAGGTTAATATGGATATGGTAAAAGATCGCGCTTTTCCTGAACAATACAAGATTCTCGAGCGACTTAAAACTCTTGTGCCGGAAGCTTATTTTTATTGGGCGATGAGTTTTTAAATAAGTAGAAGAGAGAATAAGAAAGAAGTTTAGAGAATGAATTACTGGTGGACATCAGATTATCACTTTTCACATTTCAATATCATTCGATATTGCAAGAGGCCGTTTGAGACGGCTGAGGAAATGAATGAAACGATCATCCGAAAGCATAACGAAAGGGTTAAGCCCGAGGACACTGTTTTCTTTCTAGGAGACTTTATCTTCAAAGGCGGGAAAGAAGGTGGAGTAGAGAAATACCGGCAGTTCGAAAAGAGGCTGAATGGCAAGTTCATTTTCATCAAAGGCAACCATGACCGGCACAATAGCCTTAATACGATCATCTCGAAGATGTATATTCATTATGGCTCCAAGGATATTTGCATGACGCACAGGGCTGAGGATGCGGATCCCAACGTGCCGTGGAATTTTTGCGGACATGTTCATGAAAAGTATAAGGTAAAACGATTGAACGAGAAATCATTGATTGTTAATCTTTGCGTTGAGGTCTGGAACTATTATCCGGTTTCATTTGAAGAGATCAGCTCTTGCGTCGCCACGTTTTTGAAGGAAGAAAAGCAAGGTAAGGAGTAAAATAGGAAGAAGTGACAGTTTTTCAGGCTCTACTTTTAGGGTGCGAAAGTAACGCTAGACGTAACTTTCGAAGCACAAAAACACAGTATTTAAAGGCAAAGAAGAGTGGCAAAAGAATATAGCGGATGAATTTTTCATGACAACTATTGAAAATATGGATTTAATAAAGCAAGAAAAACAAGTTATCTCAAAAAAAAGAGTTACCAATCATGGAGAAGTTTACACATCCAGACGCGAAGTAAACGCCATGCTTGATCTGGTGAAGCAGGAAGCGGAGAGGATAGAGTCTCGGTTTCTTGAGCCTGCCTGCGGCACAGGTAATTTTCTAACAGAAATCATGGAGCGGAAATTGTGCGTCGTTGTATCGCGATATGGCAAGAGCCAGTTGGACTACGAGCGGTATGCGGTTCTTGCTGTGTCCAGCGTCTATGGTATAGACATTCTGGAAGACAATGTCGTGGAATGCCGCAAGCGGCTTTTTGAAATCTTTGATCAGAAATACACCAGTCTTTTTAAAGAAGCGGCGAAAGAGGAATGCCGGAATGCCATAAAATACATCCTTACAAGAAACATTATCTGGGGCGATGCGCTCGACCTAAAAACAGTGAGTGATAATCCGCAGCCGATTGTATTTTCCGAGTGGTCTCCTGTTAATGGCAGCATGATAAAACGAAGGGATTTTACTTTTAAGGGGTTGCTTGACCATGCGGCGATAAAAGAGTTGCCACTATTTTCAGATCTCGGAGAAGATGTTTTTATTCCTACGCCCATGAAAGAATATCCATTAATTCATTTTTTGAGGGTTGCCGATGCAGAGCAGAAATAATTATAATCCTGATGTGTTGAGCTGTTTGGCGAATCTGAGCAGCGATGAAGTCTTTACACCGCCGCAATTGGCCAATCAGATATTGGATTTATTGCCCAAAGAAATCTGGGGAGACAAGAACGCACGATTTCTCGATCCGGTCTGTAAGTCCGGCGTGTTCCTACGGGAGATCGCTAAGCGGTTGAATGTAGGCTTGGAAAAAGAAATACCTGACAAGCAGAAAAGGATCAACCACATTTTTAAGAATCAGCTTTTTGGCATTGGCATAACAGAGTTGACGGCTCTGCTTTCCCGTAGATCGGTTTACTGTTCAAAAAAAGCCAACGGGAAATATTCCATTTGCGAAGCCTTTGATGATAATCAGGGTAATATACTATGTAAGCGCATCGAACATACTTGGGAAAACGGACGGTGCGTCTTTTGTGGAGCCAGTCGGGAAGTGTATGACCGTAGTGATGTGTTGGAAACCCATGCTTATAGGTTTATTCATACAAACAATCCTGAGGAGGTATTTAATATGAAATTTGATGTGATTATTGGAAATCCCCCGTATCAGTTAAGTGATGGTGGGGATCAAAGTGAAGAGGCTCGCAGTCGCGGTGGCGCAACACCACTCTATAACCTATTTGTTCATCAAGCCAAGAAATTGAATCCCAGATTTCTGTCGATGATTATTCCTTCGCGTTGGTTTGCTGGGGGGCGCGGATTAGATGTATTTCGAGATGAAATGCTAATGGATAAACGTATAAGGAAGTTAATTGATTATCCCGTGTCTTCTGAATGTTTTCCAGGCGTAGAGATTAAGGGAGGGGTTTGCTATTTCCTTTGGGAGAGAGATAACCCGGGGTTATGTGAAATTACAACTTTGCGTAGCAATACAAAGTCAACAATGGTTCGTCCTCTTATTGAAGCAGGTAGCAATATTTTTGTTAGATACAATGAGGCAATATCTATATTACGCAAGGTATTCGCAAAAAAGGAAGGGGCATTCAGTCAGTACGTGAGTCCCCAGAAGCCGTTTGGGTTACGAACATTTTTTAAGGGCGATACTAAGCCATTCAAGGATTGCATAACGCTTTACGGTAATAACGCGGTTGAGTGTGTAAGAGAATCAGCTATAACACAAAATGCAGATTGGATTAAAAAGCATAAGGTGTATATAACAATGGCTTATGGTGCTGGGGAGGATTTTCCGCATCAAATTCTTAATAAACCATTTTATGGCGCACCTAATACTTGTTGCACAGAAACATACCTTGTTATAGGTCCGTTTCCATCGAAAAAAGTTACAGATAGTGTTATTAGTTATATTCGTACGCGATTTTTTAGATTTCTTGTTTTATTAAGGAAAAATACTCAGCACGCTGCAAAAGGAGTTTATTCATTTGTCCCTATCCAAAATTTTGATGAATTATGGACAGATGAAAAGCTATATAAGAAATATAGATTAACCAAAGAAGAAATCGCCTTTATTGAATCAATGGTTCGTCCAATGGAGTTAGATAATGAGTAAGGAGTTTTTTCCACAACGGCTTGATTCTAAACCAACCATCTACGCCTATGAGGATACGAATCCTCAATATAGCGGCTTACTAAAAATTGGCTATACTACTGTGGATGCTCAGATGCGGGTGGCGCAACAATACCCTACGCTTCGCCCCGGTAAACTACCGTACAAGATTGTTCTTGAAGAATCCGCCATCCGGAATGATGGCAGTGTCTTCATAGATCAGGATGTCCATCGGTATTTGAGACAAAGAGGAATTAGAAATCCCAATGGAGAATGGTTTAAGTGCAAGGTTGAAGATGTCAAATCTGCCATCATCACCATTAAAACTGGCGAGAAGAACGAGGAAAACCGCTCACTTGATTTTAAAATGCGGCCTGAACAGGCTGAGGCGGTTGAGAAAACGGCAACCTACTTTAAGAGTTTTAGGAAAGATAATTCAGCTAAGATACCTCATTTTCTTTGGAACGCTAAAATGCGGTTTGGCAAGACCTTTACTGCCTATCAGCTCGCGAAAAAGATGGGCTGGCGAAAGGTGCTAGTGCTGACTTTTAAACCTGCGGTGCAGAACGCCTGGGATGATGATTTGAAATGCCATATTGATTTCAAGGGCTGGCAGTTTATTTCTCCTGGTGGCCTGTCCTACGAGCAAGTGGATAAGAAGAAGCCATTCGTCTGTTTTGGTTCTTTTCAGGATTATCTTGGGAAAAACAGAAGTACGGGCGGGATTAAGACAAAAAATGAGTGGGTTCATACAACTAACTGGGATTGCGTTATTCTTGATGAGTATCATTATGGAGCCTGGCGCGAAAATGCCAAGGAGCTTTTTCAAGCGGAAGACAAAAAAGAAATTGAATTTGGAGAGGGAGTAGGTATTGAGGATTTTGACGAAGAGAGCATGCCGATTACAACAAACGCCTATCTTTATCTTTCCGGTACTCCGTTCCGGGCTATTGCATCGGGTGAGTTTATTGAGGAGCAGATTTTCAACTGGACATATTCTGATGAGCAGAGGTCTAAGGAGAAATGGAAGGGTGAAGATAATCCTTATGCAGCGTTGCCCCGCATGGTTTTGCTGACCTATCAACTTCCGGATTCGATCCGAGAAATCGCCATGCAAGGTGAGTTTAACGAGTTTGATTTGAATGTTTTTTTCGCTGCCGATGGGATCGGAAAGAAAGCAAAGTTTACCTATCAGGACGAGGTTCAAAAATGGCTTGATTTGATTCGTGGCGCGTTTTCCGAAACGACAATTGATAATCTAAAATTGGGGGCAAAAAAGCCTCCTATGCCTTTTTCAGATGTTCGTTTGTTGAATTTGCTGTCTCATACCTTCTGGTTTTTTCCGAGTGTTGCTTCTTGTCACGCCATGAAAAATCTGTTGGAGCAGCGACAAAATAAGTTCTTTCATGATTACGAAATCATCGTTGCGGCAGGGGCAAGTGCTGGTATTGGTGTTGAAGCATTGCCGCCTGTATTTGAAGCAATGGATAATCCGTTGGATACAAAAACGATTACCTTGTCTTGCGGCAAGCTGACTACCGGCGTTACTGTGAAACCGTGGACGGGCATTCTCATGCTCCGTAATTCGTCCAGTCCGGAGACGTATTTTCAGGCCGCATTTCGCGTACAGTCACCCTGGACTATAAGAAATCCTGACAGCACCGCGCCTAATCGGGAGCAGATCATTAAAGAAGAATGCTATGTTTTTGATTTTGCACCGGACAGGGCCTTACGGCAGATAGCTGATTACAGTTGCCGCCTGAATGTCAATGAGTCAAACCCCGAGAAAAAGGTCGAGGAGTTTATCAAATTCTTGCCTGTGTTGGCTTATGACGGAAGCTCTATGAAGCAGATTGATGCGGCGGGCATTCTTGAGATGGCCATGAGTGGGACGACCGCGACCTTGCTTGCGCGGCGCTGGGAAAGCGCCTTATTGGTAAATGTAGATAATTCCACTTTGCAGCGTCTGATGAATAACAAAGCCGCTATGGACGCACTTATGAGCATAGAAGGATTTCGTAATCTGAACCAGGATATAGAAACCATTATTAACAAGTCAGAGGCTGTGAAAAAGGTAAAGAAAGAAGCTAACGACAAAGAGTTGTCTGCTAAAAAGAAGAAGGAACTCTCCGAAGAGGAAAAGGAATACAAGAGCCTGCGCAAGCAGATTCAGGAAAAACTTATTAAATTCGCCACCCGTGTGCCGGTATTTATGTATTTGACCGATTACCGAGAGCGGTGTCTCAGGGATGTGATTACACAGCTTGAGCCAGGTTTGTTTAAGAAAGTTACTGGTTTGACTGTGAAAGATTTTGAAATACTTATCAGTCTTGGGGTCTTCAACAGCAGATTGATGAATGAAGCAGTCTTTAACTTCAAGCGGTATGAGGATTCAAGCTTGGTATATATTGGCGTAAATAAACATGAGGACGAAGACATCGGTCTTTATGATACTGTTTTAAGCCCTGAAGATTATCGTGCTACATTTGAGAATGTAGTAAGAAAGGCATAGAGTAAGTCAATCATTTTTAGCCAAACCATTCCAATCATCTTCAGGAATCAAGAATGTATCTGGATAAGAAATGAAATGTAAACTTACGTTTAAAGATGGGGAAGGAATAAAGGCGCATATTATTCCAAGATCTTTCTATAACATAGATTGTGCGAATCAAATGCCGCTTAAGATTATAAGCAGTAATAAAGGAATTTATCCTCAAAGAAGTCAGACAGGTATCTATGATTCAAATATAGTAACTAAAGAGGGTGAAGCTATTTTACAATTACTAGATGATTACGCCTGTGATTTATTAATAAAAAATGTTTCATCTGCCAAGCCTATTTTTGATAATGAAGCATTACAAATTGATAATTACGACTATCACAAGTTAAAGTTATTTTTTCTTTCTGTTTTATGGCGCGCGAGCGTTTCCCAAAATCAGTTTTTTAAAAAAGTTTCTTTGGGCATACACGAAGAAATAATTCGTAAAGCATTATTGATACACGATTCCGGAAATTCTGATTTTTATTCAGTTGTTCTGTCTATATTTGATAAATCGAGAGATAAGGTACCAACTTTATCGCCAGAAAAATCCAGATTCGATGGAATTAATTGCTACAAACTTTATTTGAGTAATTTTTCAGTATTAGTTAAAGTTGATAGTAATAGGCAATTTGAGGAACCGTTGCGGTCCTTTTGTATGGAAAGCGGAAGGCCTTTATATATTCTTACTAGAAATTTTATGGATAGTAAAGAGCGCGGATTAATGAAAACTATGGCAGAGAAATCTTTAAGTAGGACGGGAGAAATATAGGTCGTAATTCTAGTTCACATAATAGGTGCTGAAATGTGTACGGTCATATGAATATAAATTATATTTTCTGGGAAGATATTCCTACGGATGAGTTTATAGTACAACAGTTATCCGATGAAAGTTCCGAAGCAATTTTAACTTTTTCGAGAGATGAAAATTATCGTTTACTCTGTGATATTAAAACGTTACCGGGCTGTCGTGTTTCTTGGGATAATAATTTTGGACTAGATAGAAAGGCGGGCGAGCTACATTCTAATATTCAGGGGATAAATGCTGCTACTCGGCAAGGACATTTAACGGTTAGGTTGGAAATTTTTCCTACTGGCTGGCAAAGTTTCTCTCCAAAAGAAGTAACTTATAAGCCAGAGGCCGTGAAAATTACTTTGTGTCCGAAGGTTAATAGCAGCAATGATACGAAAACTATAGTGTATTTCTTTTTAAGTAATATGGGTAGGGGTGATATTGACTTTCCAAATAGTATGTCTTTTGAAACTAGCGGGAAAGCGCGAATTCAGATGGCGGACACAATTGATGATTTAATTGAAATGCCCATGCTTTCAAGGCATTCGCATGGTTGTTTTAAAATGCAGATAAACGGTAAAAAGTTTATTTTAGGTAAGGTCGATAAAGAGAGTACAAAAAATCTAGACGGAGTTTTTTTACGGTTTGAAAAAGATAGTTTACCTTCGGATGATGAGTTGATTGCAATTACTAATTTCTTAGTCTATATTACGGGTTCGGAAATGATTCGCATAGGGCATATAAAATTTGGGGAACATTATTCGATAAATGAGCAAGTTTTCTTGTCAACTTTTAGAAATGATGTAAAAGCAGTTATGTGTCATTCCCCTATGCCTGTTATTCCATTAGGTTCAAAAATAGTCGGGAGTAGGTATGTGTCTATTACGAACGAAGACGAGCTTTCTGATTTATTGTCTAAATATGTGAAAAGCAAAGACATTTTTTCTCTCGATTATATAGGTTATTATCTAAAATGTTTTAGACGCTTAAGTGTGGATATTCAAATGCATCCTTTATCTACTGCTCTTGATTTAATTCAGAAGGAATTCTTTAAGAGTGAGAAATCTCCATCAAAGGGAAAGCCTTCCGTGGATGATGCTTTAAGTAAATATTTACCGTTAATCGAGAATGTTTTAGGTGCGTATCCTAAAAAAGAGAGGATTATTGGCAAAATAAAGAACGCGAATGAGTTTACTTTGAACGAGCGGCTTAATGTCTTTTTTGATGAAATTGGTTTGAAAGTTGGCGAGTTTGAAAAAGAAATTATAAAGCAGAGGCATAAAAGTATTCATGGCGATTTGGGCGGTAAAGATTATCAGAAATTGTTGTTTTTAGTTTATGGCGCATATTCATTGCTAAATAGAATTATTTTAAAGTTAATCGGTCATATAGGATATTATGTGGATTATTCCACTTATGATTTTCCATGTAAAAGCATTGATGAACCTTTAAGCGGTTTAATTGTTTGTAAACTAGGGGACGTTTCGGGTTTTTATGGAGCATCAGCTGAAAAATGATTTCCAAGGGGCAGTTGATAGGATTATTTTTTTACTGGACCAGCGATAAAAAATAGTGTATATTATTGCATTATGAAGAATAAAAACATGAAACCTGGTTGCCCATCGATTTCCCTTTTTACCGGAGCCTTTGGTCTTGACTTGGGCCTGGAAAAAGCAGGCTTTGAAATCAAGGCGTGTGTAGAAAAAGATGCCAACTGCATAAAAACAATCCTTGCAAATAAGCCTTCCTTGAGAGATAGAATTATAGAAAAAGATATCAATGAGGTACCAGCGAAAGAGATTCTAAGCATTGCAGGGCTAAAACGGGGCCAGGCGTTTCTAGTTTCAGGCGGTCCGCCTTGCCAACCATTTAGTACTGTTGGCAGAAGGGAGTCTATATCATCGAACGAAGGCAGCCTATTCCATAAATTTCTAGAAATCGTTTGGGGAATTTATCCGCAGTGTTTCATTTTTGAAAATGTTAAGGGAATTTTGTCAGCTGCAATACAACATAAACCGCTTAACTTGAGAGATAAAGACGGCAAGAACTTAACCAAAAAGGAAAAGTTAGGTTCAGGTTGGGATTTTATTAATAGCCAATTTGCTAAAGTGCTGAGACAGGACAAAAGGGAAGGATACCGTTTTTCCATTTGGGAATTAAATGCTGCCGATTTTGGAGCTGCCCAAAAAAGAACAAGAGTTTTTATCGTTGGGACTCGAAGGGATTGCCAATTAGTTGAGCCCAAAGGAGTATATAGCGTTAAACCCAAGACACTGAGAGATGTAATAGGGGGATTGGATGGAAAGTATGAAAGGCCGGGGATTGATTATTTTCCTTATGATAAGTTGAGATCAAAAATTTTTAATGAACGTTTAGTTAAAGCAGGAGAAAACTGGACTGCTTTAACTGTCCGGCTACAGAAAAGAGTGATGGGTAAAGGATGGTATGCTACGGGAGGGAAAGTTGGGTTCTGCCGACGGTTATCTTGGGATAAGCCTAGCCCAACAATAACTACTAACCCACTCGGTAGGGCAACGAACCTGTGCCATCCTGAAAAGCCAAGACCGTTGAATTATATTGAATGCGCCTTGTTGCAGGGTTTTCCTAAAGGTTGGAAATTCGAAGGGAGTTTATCACAAAAATATAAGCAGATTGGCAATGCCGTTCCTATCCAGCTTGGGACTGCAATAGGTAGGTCGATATTGAAATCATTGGAGGTGTGAAATGCCCGGTAAGAATACGCATGACTGGTCATCGCCAGATTGGCTAAAAAATCCTGAAGCAAAACATGTTATTTTCCATGATGAACGAGTTGAAGTATACGAAGGGCAGGTTGATGTAAATTCAATCCGCTTATGGAGAGAAAACGATAGGACTTTGCTT
>Ga0268276_1002010_pt1 | contig 18319 bp, 19 predicted proteins | sample saktaG_4_FD_190145 | JGI IMG/M metagenome (GOLD analysis project Ga0268276, IMG submission 190145) | Saline water microbial communities from Sakinaw Lake, British Columbia, Canada - sak_2010_1_5_45m | ecosystem: Environmental > Aquatic > Non-marine Saline and Alkaline > Saline ...
AGGCTCGTCCATAAGGAAACTCTGCTTGGCAGAAGCTACTGTTGCGAATGCCATCATGAATTAAGGTTTGTCGACGTCTTACCCGTTTTGGGATATGTCATCAATCGGGGAAAATGTCATTTTTGTGGTAAAAAGATAGCTCTCAATTATTTGATCACCGAGATATTTGGCGGTGCAATGTTTGCACTGTCGTATCTTGTAGTCGGGTTTACATGGGAATTGGGCATTTCCCTGATTATGATTTGTGTCTTGATTGCTGAATCCATAAGTGATTACCAATCGATGATCGTCTTGGACCGGATTTGGATTGTTGGAGTAGTTCTGATAATAATCATCCGCATCATCCAGGGAGAGTTTTTGATTTATTTGCTATCTAGTGCCGGAATGTTTGGTTTGATGCTTCTGTTGGCACTTTTTGGCAAGTGGGTTTTCAAAAAAGAAGCAATCGGTGGTGGAGATGTCAAACTGTATATATTCATCGGTTTTTGCCTGACAATCTGGCAAGGACTGCTATCTTTGTTTCTCGCTTCGCTTTTCGGGTTGATTTATGCAATGTCAAGAAAAGACAGGAATAACCGGGTGCTTCCTTTGGTTCCATTCATCTTTTTGGGAACGCTTGTCGCATTTTTCTTTGGTCGAGCACTGATTGATTGGTACTTACATCTGCTGGGGGTGTGATCATATATGGGCAAATCAAATATTGAAGTAAGTATTTATGTTACCGATCATGCGATCGGCTTTTTCCGCTATGATGCAAAGCATCCCGATAATCCTCTAGTTGGAGACATCAAGCTTGAGACAGAAGTCATCGTCAACGGTTATATCCATGACTCAGTGCTTTTTTACAAGACCCTGAAGTCACTTTATAAACAATTCAAATTGAAACCGAAAAAGATCAAGTTGGTTTTGCACGAACAAAACATGCTGATCCGCGAATTTGTCATTGAGAAAAGTGATCTCCAGAAAAAATCAGTAGAAGCTTACCTTTACAATCAACTAGGAAAGACATTGCATTTTCCGTTCTCCGAAGCTGTCATAAGCCATCATGTCATGGCAGAAACCGAGTTTCAGACATCCGTTGTGGCTTTTATCGCGGATGCCAATCTCCTGCAAGACTACTATGATGTTTTTGAACGGCTAGGTGCAAGGGAAGTAACGTATGATTTGCCTTCTCTGGCATTTTTACAACTCTATGTCGACAAAACCTATTCGCAGTTGGAAAACAATATGCTTGTAAGTCTGTATGAGAATATGATTTCCATTCATATCGTGGAAGACCGGTTGCCTATTTTTGGTATGACGGAGGAGTGCGAGGGCGTTGGTGACAAACTCTGTGAAAAAGTTGAAAATTATGTGGAAAGAATAGCCAACTATTATAAATACAACCTGCGGAAAGGAAAAAGCGCGATTAAGGATATTCTCCTTGTCAATTTATCGGAACGTTTACGACAAGACGATACCATAGATAAAGTGAAGTCAGTTTTGAACGACTTCACAGTTGAAATCATCGATTATCCCGATAAAGAAGTTATTCTGGAAGACCAGGAAAAAATCAGCCATGTTACATATGCTTCGAACATGACTTTTAAAAGACTTCCCGAATTGACTTTGGCTTTCAAAATCGAGCGATTGACAAAATCCAAATTTTATGCAAATTATCTGATGGTCTTGGCATTGACAATTTTCGCTCTTGTTTCGATTGTCTATATTCCTTATCATATCATGCTTGAGGACATCGCGATTGAAGAAAACGTCATCGCCAATCTTGAACAGCAGCTCGACTCGTTACAAGTTGCGATTCCAATCGAATCTTCATATTCGAGCAAAGAAAGAAATTTCAGCAATGCCTATGATTTCTTAAGTGAAAATGAAACGGCTCCGACAACATATATTTCCGATTTGCTAAGTCATGTCACGGGCGACCTCGAACTGGCAAGCTACCGGGTCGATGCCTCTTCAAAACAAATCATAATGATTGTCCAAGGTACTTCTGAATCCGAACTATATGAATTCCTAATCGGAATTTATGAAGACTACGGCATCATGCAGGGAATCGACAATCAGGATCGTTGGATTACGAGTCAACCTGCAAGGAGATTTTTGTCTAACTTTACGATCGAGGTGACGATCGACTATGCGTAAACAAGATGTCTTCGGACGCAAAATCAACCAAAGCAAACCTTTGTATCTGCTAATCATCGTTATCGCCCTACTGGTCCTGACCTATTTTATTATTCTCAATCTCAAAAATGCCAACTTAGCTGGCTTGAACGCGGAAGAGGCGCAGATCCAGTCGGAAATTGATGACCTTTTGGACTCGACTCAAACCGTCACATATCACGAGATAGCGGAAATAATCCCTTATCTTCCCATCACATATAATCAGGCTTCGGTTGTGAATGAACTGAACCTTGTGAAAAATCTATCCGGTTTGAGTTTGGCGGAGGACTATCAGTTAGCATTTTCTGAAACTACAAACAGCCCATTCTCAGATGATTTACCTGCAACTATCAAATTTATCCATATTTCGATTTCAATGACAATTGCTGATCCTACATCAATTTTGGATTACATCGACACATTACTCGAACAGGACCGCTTATTCTACATCGATTCGGTTAATGTATCCTATTCCTTTGATGGTGGGGCACATGTGTCCTTGTCGGTTTATACTTTTTATAACGATGTAATTCTTGACTGACGAAAAATAATTACAAAGGCACCTTCTTTAAAGAAGATGCCTTTTTTATGTTTTGATTAATAAATGTCAGTTTTGATCGTATTCTTCGAAAACTGATTTCAACAGTGAAGGAATATTGGTCATGATCCCATCTGCGCCGTTCTCAATCAGCTTCCGCATCACTTCGGGGTCGTCAATCGTCCAGTAATGCACAGCGATATTGTGCTTGTGGGCTGTTCTGATGAAACCTGCAGTGTCTAGCCTCAAACCATACTGGTCGGTTGGAACCTGCAAAACCGCAACATGGTCAAAATAGAATAGGTCCAACCTCAAAGAGTGAAGCACAAAGTATTTTACAACACCCGATGTTCCTGGTGACAGCATCAGACTTGTCTGATCTTCTTTTTGAATTCTCAGTAATTCCTCGAATATTTCTTTATGAAAAGATGCCAAAACGATTCTTGAAAAAGTATCGTAGTCATCATCAAGATTGTCCATCAGGTCGATGACGGCAGCTAAAGCATTGAGACCTGTCTCTCCCGATTGTTTGATTTCCACATTGATTAGGTTATCTGGAAATGCCTTGATCAAATCTTCGAGGGTGGTCACGAGAAACTTGGAATCGTGTCTCGGAAGTACCCCATCGGGATAAGTGACGTCAAGAGGCGAAACCTCCTCATCCAGATAGTTGGTATATTTGACGAATGTCTCGGTGACGTTGTAGCCGTTGGAACTGGGACTGACAGAATTCGCAAAACCAAAATCAACCTCATCGAGTACCAAATCGGAATAATTGAGTTCGATGATATCTGCTTCAAGCAAATTCGTCTTTCGATCAAGGGTCGTGTCGTGCGAAAGGATGACAACTCCGTCTTTGGTCAGTGAGACATCAGTTTCCATCATGACGCCCTGATCGATCGAATATGCGTTGTAAAAAGCTTCAAGAGTGTTGTCGGGAAATTCTTTGTTTCCGCCTCCATGGGCTATCAAGACAGGCATATCGCCTGTTTTCAAAAGTGGATTTTCGCCTTGAATATTGTTAAATCGGGGAAAAATGGCCAGTGTCAGATATACCAACACAAACACCAAAAGAAAAATCAGAAATTTTTTTCGTTTCATGGCTTGAGCTCCTTATAATATTATTGATATTATAACACGGTAGAGGGAATTCAGAGTCAAAAAAATGATATTTTTTCTTTGAAATTCAAATAATTAAAAAAAATGCAAATTAGGTATTGTGTTTGGCACACTAACGTGGTATCTTAATAGTGTGCAAGACACAGTAAGGGGGTCAAACCATGAATACACAATTCAAGAAAGGTATTATCGAAATGTGCGTAATTCATATGATCAATGCAAAAGATATGTATGGATTCGAGGTGATTGATTCGCTGTCAAAGGAAATCGATGTTAATGAAAACACAATCTATCCGATCCTTAGAAGGCTTACCGACCAAGACTATTTTGAAACGTATTCAGAAGCTACAAACGTTGGCGCACCAAGAAAGTATTACCGCATCACCGCCAAGGGAAGTGCCAAAATGGTCGAATATCAAAACGAATGGAACAAATTTTTAAAGGGAGTATACCGTATCCTAGGAGGAGAGAATCATGAAGTCTGATTATTTAAATGCAATCAAACAGCTTTTGAACGGCTATCGCATCAAAAATGCAGAAAAAGCCGATATAGTGAATGACTACGACAGAATGTATGATGATGGGCTTGAAAAAGGCATGTCTGATGCAGACGTTGTCGCTTTTCTTGGAAGTCCCGAAAAAGTAGTCTCCGCTTTGTCGGAAAACTACAGGGAAGTCAAAAAACCCAAAAAAGGAGAAAGACTTATCGCCTTAATGCCTTTTATTTCTTTGATTGCCTTTTTCGTTCTCGGGTATTTCTTTACTCTGTGGCATCCGGGATGGATGGTCTTTTTCTCAATCCCCGTCGTGGCTATCATCGTCGAAATGGGACAGAATAAAGATCGCGATATTTGGACTGCACTCAGTCCGTTCATATCAGTCATAACATATTTGCTGATAGGATTCATCGCTGGCATCTGGCATCCAACCTGGTTGATACTCTTGTTGACACCGATAGTTGCAATCGTAACTTCTGGATATAACGGGAAACCAATCGAGACACTTACCGCGCTCAGTCCATTCTTGGCAGCGATTGTTTTCTTCATTCTAGGTCAATACAATTATTGGCATCCGGGCTGGCTGGTCTTTTTCATCATCCCGATGTTCGGCATCTTAAATAGCAAAACGATCTGGAAAATCATTGTCTATGAATTGGCATTTCTGATTGCCATTGGCCTCTATCTTTTCTTGGGCTATATGTATGGTGAATGGGGATTCGGCTTGTTAGCATTCCTGATTCCATTTATCTTAGGCTTGGCTCTAAACGATATCAATTTAGTATTTGATGGGATGACTGTTGGAGAAAAAATCGTCTTGTTGGTCACAATCGCAGTCTATGTCGTTCTAGGTTTCTTATTCAATTCATGGGCATATCTGTGGTTGATATTCTTCCTGATTCCGATATATTCAATTTTCCTTCATTCACCGAAACCTGGAATAATCATAGCCATCAGTCCATTCGTGTCATTTACGATATTTTACTGTCTCGGATATTTTCTGGGACTCTGGAGTGTTTCCTGGATGGCGTTTCTGTTGATTCCGATCACTGCGATTATCGTGGAAAAGAAATGATTCTGCAAATGAATAACATTTTTTAAAGATACAACCTGAATCATTTGTTTGAATCAGAAAAATTAACCTACTATACCAGACAGAAATTAGTATCGAATCAAGATACTAGTTTCTGTTTTTTGTTGCTTTATGAGATATGTCTGGAATGTAAGAATCAACTGATGTCGAGCATATGTGTATTATCTACGTAGAATAAGGAGTATAATATTTATAAATAAGAATAAATTATGGAGGTCAATGTTTATGTCAATATACGATTTCACTGTTTTGGATTCAACGAAGAAACCTGTATCACTTTCAAGATACACTGGCAAAGTGCTTCTGATCGTCAACACGGCTACGGGTTGTGGCTATACGCCTCAATATGCTGGTCTGCAGACGCTTTATGAGAAATATAAGGAAAGAGGATTGGAAATTCTTGATTTTCCCTGTAATCAATTTTTGGGCCAGGCCCCGGGAACTGAAGCGGAGATTGTCTCGTTTTGCCAGAAGAACTTTGGCGTTACTTTTCAGACCTTTGCAAAAATCAAAGTCAATGGCAAAGGCAGCGATCCGTTATTTGTCTATCTAAAGGGAAATGCTCCGACATCGAAGGATGTTTCTCCTTGTCCAATCAAACGACTGTTCAAAAAATTCACTTGTTCGTCAAGCAAGATCAAATGGAATTTCACTAAATTTCTGATCGACAGTGAAGGTAGAATCGTTGGCCGGTTCGAACCGGCCGTGAAACCTGAAGAAATCGATCCGTCGATTGAAAAATTGTTGGCAAAATAAAAATATGCGCCGTTTCAACCGAAACGACGCATTTTTATTTATTTTTCCTCTTCTTTGATATGGCAGGTTGAAATATCCAATACCTGATAAATGGGACAACTTTTTGTTATTGCAGTCATGAACAATATTACCGCACCAATCAAAAACCAATAACTTACCAATACAGACAGCACTACAAATCCGATGCCGACCGCTGCGCGTATGATCCTATCTACTAATCCAACATTCTTTTTCACTATTACTCACCTCTTGACTGTATTATACATCGACTCTTCAAGAAAGAAAAATGTAATGCTCAAAGACGCTTTTCCTCCTTTCTTGGTCTGTCATATGAGATTAGTGCTCTATTTCCTGATTGAAATAAAAAAGTTGGTATTTCCGAGAAAAAAGGGTTGAAAAAAAGCCTGTCTTCATATACAATATTAAGTGCTAAGCCAAACGCAGGTGTAGTTTAATGGTAAAACGTCTGCTTGCCATGCAGATAATGGGGGTTCAATTCCCCTCGCTTGCTCCAAAGATTTCAAGATGCCGCTCCCGGGTGGCATTTTTTGTTTTCGTGAGTAGTTTACTATTCGGTTTTTTGCGAGTATAATGAAGTAAAAGTAAGGAGTCATTGCTATGAAAAAAATTCATAAATTCTCTCTTATTATCTTCTTGTTTGTAATGTTGCTGGCTTGCAGTACAAACCGAGTCTATGTTGAAGAAGACCTCTATCAGACAGCACAGGTGGAATTCGGCTTTTCCGAAGTCTACTTTTTTAAGATTGTCGACCCAGATACTGCGATGGAACTCACGGGAACCGCTTTTCAAAACAGCGGGTTGATTGTTGGCAGGCTTGGATCGTCTGACAGGGCGGTATTTGTTCCAAGAAAAACCGATGTAGAGATGTTTATCGTTCCCTTCCCATACGGGTTCTCTATGGTATCTATAATGGAGCAACTGGAAAGTTTGGAAGACGAATCGGGAAATCCGCTCTTCGTTGATCCTTCAGGAGATTATGGGGGATTGTCAATTGGAGTATCTGTTTACGAATCTTTGGTAGACGAGAATCCCCAACTTGTTTTTGATACGGAAATCATCTTCACTTTTACAACCGATGAAGCCGTGTTTCATTGTGCTTCCGTCAACAACCAATGCAAAATATTCTCAGCTGAATTTTTGTTGCTGAACTAATTATTTCATGACACTAAATCGAGGTGCATCCATGCAAGTTAAATATGATATTCATCCGGATTTTAAAATGTTACGTTATCTGCAAATGCCAAAGAACAGGTTATTCATGGGGATGGCGAATCTGTTTATGAAATTGCTATATAAATGCAGAAAACTCCCAGATGGTGTGAAGATGCATAGGTTAAAGCTCGCGATGCGGGATGGATACATTCTTGATGTTGATGTCTTTTCCAATCAAAACGTCAAAACTGCTACTCCTTGTTTGATTTACTTTCCGGGAGGTGGCTTCATTATGCGAGCGACACATATTCACAAACACAATTTGGCAACAATGGTGAAGAAGCTGAAAATCACGGGCGTGATGGTCCACTACAGACTAGCTCCCAAACACCCCTTCCCGTTGGCGTTTTACGACTGTATCGACAGTTTCAATTATATCACTGATAATTGTTCTGCGTTGAATATTGATTCTGACAGAATCGGATTCGGTGGAGATTCTGCCGGAGGGAATCTAGCTTGCGGAGTAGCGCTTTTCAACAAAGATGAAATCCACAAGCCTTTGAAGATGCTTTTTCTGGTCTATCCCGCACTTGATAAAGGCGAACAGTCAGAATCAAGAAAAACATATAATCACACACCGATGTTGAATTCGAAAATATTCGATCTCGTGAATAAAACATATTATCGAAAAGGAATTTTCGGGCTAGACAAATATACTTTTCCTATTACACATCCTGACGTATCTGGGCTTGGAAACGTCTATATTGAAACTGCTGAATATGATCCTCTCCATGACGATGGAATCAAGTTTCATAAGCTTTTAGTAAAAAACAACGTGAACTCTGAACTTAATGAAACATCTGGTACCGTCCACGGTTATGATGTCGTCCTAAAAAGCAAAATTGTTCAGGATAATATGTCAAAAAGAATCGATTTTATCGAAAGATATTTATAATAAAAAAGATCTAACACATGTCAGATCCTTTATGTTATCAGGCGATGTTTCTTTCGATAGGCTACCGGAGTGGTGTGCCTGATTTCCTTGAATACTTCCGTGAAATAGCTTTGTGAACAAAAGGCCAAGGTGTCGCTAATCTCTCCGATTGATTGCTTGGAGTATTTTAATGAATCCTCAGCTTCCTGAACTTTAAGTGTTTTGATATATTTTTGTAGTGGAACACCAGTTTTGGTTGCGAAAAGTTGAGAAAAATACGCACGGGATAAATTCACATGTTTGGCGACATTTTCCAAAGTGATCGGATAATGAAGATGGTTTTCAATATAGGAAATTGCCCTCTTGACCGGAAGCGGATACTGCTTGCGGTTATTTTCTTCGTATACTCTAGTAGTATACGCTTGAATCATCGTTTTCAGCAAAATCAAAAAGTCATCGTTTGATTCGACATCTTCAGCGTATTTGATAAATGACATGGCAATTGACAAAGAATCCTCGAAGGGAATGCCGACTTCAGTCACGCATTTGGCCAAAAGAGTAGTAGAAGCAATAAAACGGATGAAATCATCATTTTTTCCACCTGACATAAATTGTCTTAAAAAAATCGAATTATCCAAATTTTTAGGAATGTTTTCGATATCGCCTTGTTTGACATATTCGCAAATAGTCATGATTTCATCGTGGTCGGGAAGCAGATTAACACAGCCGATTATAGTCTTCTGATCGGTCGTAAATTTTGAACCGAAAATGGGCTTGGTTTCAACCGCGATCCGATTTTGGCTGATTTCGTCAAACGAAGAATGTCGATCACAGACTACATAAAACACAAGTTCCATGAATTGAACAAATTTTGCAACAGTCATCAAAGGAATGCTTTTCATAAATTTCTTGACCGTTTCCATATCAAACAACTCCGAAAATGAAAGTAGCATGATGTTCACTTCGGACATGGGTTTTGCGGTCAACACAGGTCCGAAAACAAACCGGTATTCATGATCTTTCAAAGCGTGTTTGAAAAGGCCATATACTTCTAAACCGTTAAAAACCAAAATTTTAGGTTTTGCAGAATCGAATTCAACAGTTTGCACATGTTCGAAAATCGATATTCCTTGCAGCTTTTTCTCTCCGTATGAACAATAGACAAGTTCAGAGTTCTCAGAAAGAACAAAAGCCGAAATTCCGGAAAATTTGATAAATAATTCGATTTTTTGTAATAATGAATGCAGTATCATAGATTATCACCTAAAAAGATTATAACATAATAATGTTTTTTTGTATCAGTTTATAAAAAAAAATGAGATAATGACAAAATGAGTACTGATGAACATTAAAACTGAATTTTGAAGCATAATGTAATTTAAAATATATATTTTCAGGCAAAAAAATAGCATATTTCTTAAGAAAATATGTTATAATCTTAACTGATGAAAGCGTTTGTAAATCGATGAAAAAGGAGCCTATGGAAAAGATGACAGAACGTTTAAATTTACCTGAAGAATTAAAGATGATGGCAGTTGTAAAAGAGTTTCCTGAGCAAGGATTTACGTACAAGCAAAAATCGATTAAAACCGAATTGAAACCAGACGAGGTACTGATAAAAGTTCTTACCGCATCTTTTTGCGGAACTGATTATCATATCTACACTTGGGACAAATGGTCGCAAAACCGCCTTAAATTGCCACTCACTGTTGGACATGAGTTTAGTGGGGAAATCATCAAAATCGGCAACAGCGTTACCAGAGTGAAACTTGGAGATGTCGTAAGCGCCGAAACTCATATCATTTGTGGAAAATGCGAATTTTGCCTTAGAGGTGAAGGCCATATCTGCAAAAACACCAAAATCATCGGCGTTGACACGGACGGATGCTTTGCCAGATATGTGAAAATCCCTGAAGCAAATTGTTTCGTGAATGATAAAAGACAAAATCAGATGCATTTATCTGTACAAGAGCCCCTTGGCAACGCCGTACATACCATGGCGCATTTTCCCGTCAAAAACAAAACAGTCGTCGTTCTTGGTTGTGGACCGATTGGCTTGATGGGTGTTGATGTCGCCAAAGCTCTCGGAGCCAAAACAGTCATCGCAATCGAAGTAAATGATTTTAGAAGAAAACTGGCAAAAAAGATTGGTGCAGACTATACGATCAATCCGTTGACAGAGGATGTTATATTAAAAGTTCAAGAAATCACCGAAGGGGCCGGAGTGGATGTAATTGGTGAATTTTCCGGCAACAAGGTGGCAATTGAGCAGGCTTTCAAGTATTTAAAACCTGGTGGAGGTATTTCTATGTTAGGCATTCCAACGCAGAACATAGAGCTCGATTTCGCGAATGACATTATTTTCAAAGGCATCAATATCTATGGCGTTGTCGGCAGGAGAATCTATGACACTTGGTATCAAGTGAAGGAATTGATTGATAGCAACAAATTGCATCTTGAGCAAATCATCACCCATCAATTTCCATTGAAAGATATTATTAAAGCTGCAGAAATCATGGGTGAAAGAAATTGCGGAAAAATTATCTTGATTCCGGGAGATGAAATAGATGGGTAAATTGGATTATATCAATGAGTTGGTCGAAGGTTTAAAGAAAGATGGAGTATATCGCGAGCTTCCAATTAATTATGGACCTTGTTCGAACATAATCGACTTGAACCATAAACAAGTTGTTAATCTTTCTTCCAACAATTATCTTGGGCTTGCCAACCATCCGCGTGTCAAACAAAAAGCTATTGAAGCCATAGAAAAATACGGAGTCGGTGCCGGCTCTGTCAGAACGATAGTTGGCAACCAGGATCTGCTTGAAGATTTGGAGACAATCTTGGCCGAATTCAAGCATGAAGAAGCGGTAGTCTGCTTTCAATCCGGTTTGAACTGCAATATCGGCGTTATCCAGGCAATCGTTCAAAAAGGCGATCTAATCATCAGTGATTCTTTGAACCATGCTTCGATAATTGATGGAACAAAACTTGCCAAAGCAGACAAAGCCGTTTTCAAACATTCCGATATGGATGATTTGGAAAATGTTTTAATTGAAAAACGAAAAGCGTACAAAAATGTCCTGATCATCACCGATGGTGTGTTTTCCATGGATGGTGATTTGGCTAAACTTCCTGAAATTGTTAGGCTTGCCAAAAAATACGATTGCTTGACATATGTCGACGATGCTCATGGCAGCGGAGTTTTAGGCAAGTCCGGAAGAGGAACAGTCGATCACTATGGTTTGCACGGTGAAATCGACTTTATCGTCGGCACTCTTTCCAAAGCTATCGGAGTCATTGGCGGGTACGTGGCTACCAAAAAAATCGTCAAACAATGGCTTTTGCACAGAGCAAGACCTTTATTGTTTTCCACCGCTCTACCACCAGCAGCAATCGGTGCCACCATCGAGAGTGTGAAGATGCTGATGGAAAGCGAAGAATATACGAAAAAGTTATGGGATAATGCCAGATACTTCAAATCAGGAATGAAGAAACTAGGTTTTGATATTGGAAAGAGTGAAACCCCCATCACGCCAGTAATGATTGGTAATGAAGCATTAACCATGCGATTCTCTAAAGCATTGCTTACCGAAGGTGTTTTTGTCTCCGGAATTGTATTCCCAACCGTACCGGTGGGAACCGGTAGACTTAGAGTCATGATCAGTGCCATGCATACGATGGATGATCTGGATTTTGCTCTGGATAAATTTGCTTTAGTAGGTAGAAATTTGAATATTATCTAATTCTAAGTTTTTGAAAACTTCTTCTCCATGATTTATCTAACAATAGGTATCAAAGATTTCGCACTTAATTTTGTTTCATTTTTCTGTTATGTTCTGGGAAAATGCACTTTATTATTGTAAAATATGTTATCCAAACAATACTTGAAGGAGCGGGATAATCAGATGATTAATGTCAAGACATTCGCCCACGCATATGACTACCTCTTTCCCCTAAGTCAAGATACTTTGGAGTTTTTGACTCTAAATCTTCCTTTGGGAAAAATCCTTGATGTCGGTTGTGCGACCGGGACATATCTGCTTGAATTGGAACAACTTGGTTATTCCACACGCGGTATCGATTCCGATAAACAAATGGTAGAAGAAGCAAAACGGAAAGCCAAGATTAAAAGACTTAATTGCCGATTTCATTTTGGAGACATGTTATCTTTACGTTATAATAATGAGTTTGACGGTCTGATCTGCATTGGCAATACCCTTGTCCATGCAGTTAATTTGGATGAAGCGAAACGTGTGATTGAAAATCTGTATCAAGCTCTGGCTCCGATGGGAAGTATGGTTCTGCAAATTATCAACTATGACCGGATAACAAATAATAAGATAGAAACTTTGCCAAAAATACAATATCCTAATGTGGAGTTTGAACGAATTTACGAATACACAGGCGAAAAAATCAGGTTTTTATCAAAAATCAAGGTTTTTGAAAGCCAATTCAATCATTCGGTCTTGCTGATGCCGATCAAATATGATACATTAAAACAAATGCTTTCCGATGCTGGGTTCAGGGATATCGTTAGTCATGATGGTTTTTCTAACAATCCTTTTAGTATCGAAGAAAGTATGCAACTTGTCTTTACTTGCCACAAATGATGACTATGGTCAGATAAAAACAAGATTTTTCTTGTTTTTTTTCAAAAAATATATCAGGAAAGAAGTGAAACACATTGTCCATTGAAGATCTTAAGAATGAAAAACACAAGTTTGAGAAAATGGCAACTTCCGGATATGTCGTAATTGTTGTTTCGTTCATTCTCTTTATTCCCATGGGAGTTACCGTTGGCATGGGAGGAGCTTTTTTCGCAGCTGTATTTTTTTTGGGTGGTGGAATGTTAGTTGTTGTTGCATCCAATAATTATAAAAAGCTCAGTGTTCGTTTCAAAAATGCTTATTTGCCGGAGATCATCGAGAAGATCTATCCGGGGAGCCAGTATTTCCCAGAAAATGGATTTCTCAAGGAAGATGTCTATGCAACAAAACTATTACATAAATCCGACCGATATTATTCTGAAGACTATTTGTCTGGAACATACAAAAACATTTCATTCGAATCTGCTGACTGCAAATTGCAAAATGTGTACCACAATGGAAAAACCACAACACTAGTCACTGTTTTTCTAGGCAGAGTATATCGCTTTGAATTCCCGAGAAACTTTGCAACAGAACTAGTATTGATCCAGCCAGGAATTGCCCAAAAATGGTTGTATGGAGAATATAATAGAATCGATACCGAATCGGTGGACTTTAATAAAGATTATTTGGTTTTTGCCAGAGATGAGATCGGAGCCTATAAGATTCTCTTGCCGCAATTCATGGAAAAATTGATGGCACTTGATGAAAAATATCATGACAAGATTTCGCTTTCGTTTATGAAAAGCACACTAAACGTCGCTGTAAATAACAATATTGACACCATGGATTTGAAGATGTTCAAGCCAATTGACGAAGATTTTTTTCATCAGTTTGAACTTGAACTTAGAGATGTTGCTTCGATTATTGATATATTGGGAAAGGATTTTGCCTCATGAAACCGTTTCTGCTTGAATCTTCCAAATATAAAGGTTATAAAGTGTTTGTATCATACAATACCTTTGAAAACTATCTAATTGTTTCAAATTCTTCTAACAAAGAGTACTCTTTTACGCTCGTGAAACAGAATTTAGTTCAGGGTCTTGAAAAAACTTTTTGGATGGAATTATATCCGGATTATTTTCCTGAAGCAAAAGCATACGGATTCTTTGAAGGCAGTGAATTAATTGCTTTTATCGAATTGACTCCAGAACATTGGAACAAGCGGATGCGAATTACCGAAATCTGGGTTGAACCACGTTTCAGAAGGAGAAATATCGCCTCAGATTTGTTGCTTTTTGCGATTGACCTGGCAAAAAAAGAAAATGCAAGGATGATGATTCTTGAAACACAAAGCTGCAATATTGCTGCAATTAATCTCTATCTTAAGAACGGCTTTTCACTAGTCGGGTTCGACCTCTTTTGTTATTCAAATGAAGACATTGAAAATCATGAGATCCGTTTGGAATTAGGTATGATACTAGGTGAGGCAAAATGAAGACCGGGCTATTATTACGACAACTTTTTCGTACCATCTTGATAGTTGGCGGGATTTATGGCATTATTTTGAATATGCTTTATCAAGATTCGTTAATCCAATCTTTATCCTATTTCACCATTCAAAGCAATATTTTCTTAGTTGTGGTGATGACAATTCTCTTGTTCAAAAAAGAAATTCCATCCAAGAATCTGCTTGTTATTAAAATGGTGGCCACAGTCGGGATACTTCTGACGTTCTTGGTCTATCATCTAGTCCTCTATCCGGTTATCAATCTGAGCGGAGAATACGATGTACCATTCATAAACAATTTTCTCGTCCACACATTCACACCTTTGCTGGCAGTTGCTGATTATTTGCTGTTTGACAAGAAAGGTAGCTTAAAGTACAAAGATTCGTTTTTGTTTCTTTCCTTGCCATTGTTTTATTTTGTTTATGCACAAATCTATGCATTTTCAGGTGGAATTTTTAAATTTGAAACCACAACTTCAAGATATGCATATTTTTTCCTAAATGCGGACATGATTGGGTGGGGCATGGTTGCATTGTATTCTGCAGCATTACTTGTGATTGTATTTTTAATCGGGCTTTTGTTCGTATTTGTCGATAAATTTAAATTAAATCGGAAAGAAGGAGTAAAAAATGTTTAAGTTTCACGTTCAGATTGGAATTGTTTTTTTGATTATCTTGGTTGTAGGAAATATTGTTGCATATTTTTATTTGCCTGAAGACCTGGTAATGCAAATCAATTCTTCTGGAACTGCAGGGTTCACACTGCCTAAACTTATCGGCCAGGGATTATTGATTCTGATTGGCGGAGCAGTCGGACTGCAGGTGGTCATGAAAAAAACAGAAAGTGACTTCAGACGTTGGTTACTGGCTATGGCAGTCATGCTTTTAGTGAATGTGTTAGTGCTCATTTTCAATTTGTAAGAAAATCAATTCAACGGGAGTGGTTCAGGTGGTATTAGATAAAAAATTTATCATTATAATGAGCATCATCTGCGGAATTTACATCGTGTTGTCGCCTGTCGTCTTCCTCATTGTCAATGATTCACTTCATATTATGTTAGGCTGGAATCTGTTGCTGGCATTAATTCCGTTCTTAATAGCAATCATCATTGATTCAAAAAGAAATTCCAAGGCTTGGGTTCTGGCATTGTTATTCCTTGTCTGGCTCTTGTTTTTTCCAAATACTTTTTACATGATAACTGACTTTATCTATATCGATTATACAAAATTCATGAATTCGACTGGTTATCTGACGCTTGAATACTTGCAAGACCCGATTGCCTACTTGGCATTGATTCACATCTTTCTAGGCGCGTTTCTTGGCGTTACACTGGGATATTTATGCCTACATGTAGTGGTTGAGTCATTGCTTAAACCTAGATTTGGCAACAAATTTTGGCTGTTGCTGTCAGCTATTTGTTTTATGTCTAGCATCGGGATTTTTATCGGAAGATTTTTTCGTTATAATTCTTGGGACCTCATTCGAGTATTTGCCATAATCAAAGATTTTATTACAGATTTCACTTGGTTCAACGTACTGTTTATCTTGTTGTTTATGTTGACTCAACTGTTTCTTTACTGGTTGATTAAATCACTTGGGACTCAAATAAAGAAAAACTCGTAAAAAAAAGATCACCGTGGTGATCTTTTGTCTTATTTATGGAGTAACAAAATCAATTCTCGGAGCGTTTTTGCCGCGACAGCGGTAGAAACTCCGGACGGATCCAACATCGGTGAGAGTTCCACAATATCACAACCAACAAGATTGGAAATGTTTTCAAAACTGTCAAAAGCTGTCAGCAATTCCTTGTAAGTGATACCGCCTGGTTCGGGGGTACCCGTTCCTGGAAATATGGAAGGATCCAAAACGTCTAGATCGATTGTAACATAAGTCGGATGTTTCCCGATTGCCTTGATAGCTTCATCCAAACCTTTTAGATCATATCGATGCAGGAAAACATGACCTTGGTCTGCCCAGATAAACTCTGATTCGTCTCCGCTTCTAATCCCGAATTGATAGATTCTCCCATCACCTAAAAGGTCGTGACATCTCCTTAGTACTGAGGCGTGAGACAGTTTCATACCGAAGAACTCATCGCGAAGGTCGGTGTGGGCATCAAAATGAATAATATGTAAGTCGGGGTACTTTTCCACAAGTGCTTTGACAACAGGATACGTAACAAGGTGTTCGCCACCGATCATCATCGGTAATTTATTGTTGGAGATGATTGATTTAGTCGTCTTGTAAATGACATCTAGAGCCTTGATGACATCTCCGATCGGCAAATCCAAGTCGCCAATGTCAATCGTTGGAAAATGTTTGAGATTTTTGTTGCGGTAGGGACTGTACCATTCGACGCCGATTGAATCGACTCTGATTGCGTTTCCTGCAAACCGGGTACCCGGTCGAAATGAAGTAGTTGCATCCATCGGGCAACTGAAAACCACAACTTTGGCTTCATCATAACTTGCCGTTGAACTTTGAAAAGACAAATCAACTTTATTAAAACTCATCTCCGTCACCTTCCCATTTGATCCAATGCTCTTTGTCAATAACTTTAACATAACCGTTTTCCAGGTCGCTGTGAATCACAGAACCCTTTTTTAAATAGAATTTGATATCGTCAATCACTTCTTGGGAAATAATCTCACCCGGAATAACAAATGGAATTCCTGGCGGATAGATCATGATTGATTCAGCGCTAATCTCATCATACGCATCCTCAAAAGGAAGTTGAAGCTTTGGAGCATGATAGGCATCACGCGGTCTGACATAGGTTTCAGGAAACTGGTACGTGAATTTAATTTTTGGCAAACGGTTGCGGATTTTGTAATAGCGTTTAGACAAATCTTTGAAAGCCAAGTAGAGGTTATCAAGGTCGTCTTTTGAATTGCCGATTGTCAGGACGGCAAGTACGATATGAGATTCCGCCAGCTCAAGCTGAATATTGTATTTCTTACGCATATTCTGATATACTTCAAAACCTGACAAACCCAAATCGGATACTTTGATTACGATTTTTGTCAGGTCGAAGTCGAAGCCTCCGCGATCGATGATATAGTCCCTGTCGATGATCTTTAATCCCGGAATTGTCTTCAGGCTTTCTCTGGCTTTATTGGCGAGATCAAGCAATTTATCAATCCGTTTTTTTCCTTCAAAATACATTGTTTTTCTGGCAACATCAAGACTCGCAAGCAGAAGAGCGCTCGGCGATGTGCTTTGAAGCATATTGAGGGTGGACCTCAAACGAATGTGGTCGATTCTCTTTCCTTGTGTCAGCAGAACGCTGCTCTGGGTAAATGAGCCTCCGGTCTTATGGACAGAAGTTGCGGAAATGTCTGATCCGGCATCCATTGCACTCAAGGGAAGTTTGTCAGAAAAGTAGAACTGGGCTCCATGTGCCTCGTCAGCCAAAACGACCATGTCGTTTTCATGTGCCAAATCCGTGATTCTTTTTATATCCGAAACCACTCCGAAATATGTTGGATTGATAATAAACAAGGCTTTTGCATCGGGATGGTTTTCAATGGCGTTGGCAAAATTTTCGTATGTAACACCGTTGGCGATTCCCAGTTCGATGTCGATATCAGGTTTAACGAATATCGGCATGGCGCCACTGAGGATCAAGGCGTTAATTACTGATTTGTGCACATTTCTGGGTAAGATGATTTTGTCGTTTGCCCGGCATGTGGCCATGATCATTGCCAAGATTCCGGTAGTAGTGCCATTTGTAAGAAAATAACTTTTTTCGGCATGACAAGCTTCAGCCATTAATTTTTCAGCTTCTTTGATCACACCGGATGGTTTGCTCAAGGTATCTAAGCCAATCGGTGCGTTAGAGTCAAGTAAAAAAGTGTTTTGTCCGATAAAATCCATCAAGTCATTTTTAACCTTGCCAAGTTTGTGCCCGGGCACATCGAAAGGGGTGATATTTTTTAAGCCATATTCT
>Ga0268276_1002011_pt1 | contig 18312 bp, 15 predicted proteins | sample saktaG_4_FD_190145 | JGI IMG/M metagenome (GOLD analysis project Ga0268276, IMG submission 190145) | Saline water microbial communities from Sakinaw Lake, British Columbia, Canada - sak_2010_1_5_45m | ecosystem: Environmental > Aquatic > Non-marine Saline and Alkaline > Saline ...
TCATTGGATTATGGAAACTATCGAAATGATGCAGGAGGTCTACCGGAAGTTAGCCGACAAGATGGACCTTATCGAAAAGAAACTGGATGAACGCAAAAATGCAAACCCACTCACCGAAATCTGGCTCGATATCCAGGAAGCCTGCCAGCTATTGAAAATCTCAAAGCGCACCCTTCAATCGTACCGCGATAACGGCATCCTGGCATTCAGCCAGATTGGCGGGAAAATCTACTTCCGTGCATCCGATATCGAATCCCACCTCAACCGGCACTATGTTAAGGCGTTAAACGCGAAACAATAGCGCACCATGTTGGTATCGGTTTTCAAGAACTTCAACCAGGTTGAAGCGAATCTGGATATCTCCGTGATTCTGGAACAGATCCGGAGCGGAAAATACAAGGCCCGGATCCAGGCGCTCCGGGAGCTCCTCCGGCAGGGCAAGAGTGACGAGTACTCCCAAGCGAAACGATCTTTGCCGGCATTTACTCCTTCCGGCCGTTTTGAAGGTGGACGCAAGCTTGAATTTCTCAAGGAGTACTCCGGTTTGATCATTCTGGATATCGACAAGCTTTCTCAGGAAAAACTGATTGCCACACGCATCAGGGTGGAGGAAATCCAACATACCCATGCCTGCTTCATCAGTCCCAGCGGCAATGGATTGAAGATTTTAGTGAAGATATTCTCCCGCCCGGTGTATCATAAAGCGGTATTTAACCAGGTCAAAGCCTTTTATGAGAAGGAACTCAGGACCAATGATCCGGAAGGCACCGTTCACATCGACCCATCCGGCAAAGACATTACCCGGCTTTGCTTTGTCTCCTGGGATGAAGTGCTGTATCTCAATCCTTCCGCTGCAATTTTTAAACCCTATATTAATATGGTAGAAGACGACATCGAAAAACTGGTAGCACAAATTGAATCCAAACGGATTGACCTGACCGCCAACTATGATGATTGGGTAAAAACCGGCTTTGCCCTGGTCGATGCGATCGGAGAAGAGGGGCGGACCTATTTCCACCGTCTCAGTCAGTTTTATCCAAGATACAATCCCAAAGAATGTGATGAACAGTACGATAAATGCCTTAAGTCAAAGAATTCCGGCGTCACCATTGGCACCCTCTTCTATTTCGCCCGTGATAGTGGGATTGATATTTCCAAACTGGCAACAGCCCCAAAAACAGCCAATAATTCCCCTCCTACGGATCCAATTTCCGGCGAAGCCACCGACGAATCTCAACTAAAGAACAAGAAACGTAAAAACCAGGTCGACGCCATCGAAGCCTACCTCTCAAGTCATTACAACCTCCGTTACAACATTGTCACCTCCCGGCTCGAAATCCGCCCAATCGCTAGCTTACAACAACTGTCATTGCGAGACTCCCGCTCCGCGGGAGTCGAAGCAACCTCCTTCGCACCTCTCACCGACTACACCGAAAACTCCCTCCTCCGCGAACTCCTGAAAAACAACCTTAAATGTTCCGCCTCCCTCCTTCGCAGCATCCTGTACTCCGATTATAGTAATTTCTATGATCCATTTCGCGACTATTTCCTCAACCTCCCGTTGTGGGATGGGCAAACGGATCACATCCAACAACTTGCCGAAACGGTCGCTACCACTTCTCAGGATTTGTGGCTTACATGCTTTAAAAAATGGCTTGTAGCCACCGTGGCCGCGGTCCTTGACAGTAAAACCGTGAACCATACGGCAATTATCCTATCTGGGCCCCAGGGTGTCGGTAAAACCACCTGGATGCTGAATCTTTGTCCGCCCGAGTTGAGCGATTATATTTTTTCCGGCACCATCAATCCCAATAACAAGGACACTCTCATTCACTTAGCTGAATGCATGTTCATCAACATGGATGAGTTGGAAAACATGAACCGCACCGAGATCGGAGCCTTTAAAGAGATCATCACCAAAACGGCCATTCGGATGCGCCGGGCCTATGGTCACCACATCGAAGCATTCACCCGTCGGGCCTCTTTCATGGGATCAGTCAATTCCAGCCAGTTTCTCACCGATTCAACCGGCTCCCGCCGGTTTCTTTGTTTTGAAGTCTTGTCTATCAATTATCAGCATGCCATCGGCCTGCAGATGGTATACTCTCAGGCCTATGATCTATTTCAGCAGGGATTCAAATTCTTCTTTGATAAAGAGGAGATTAACGCCATCACCGAATCCAATGAACAGTTTCAGATAAACACTGTCGAAGAAGAATTGCTCCTTACCTACTTCCAGAAAATTCCCTTAGCTGAAGCTACCCGTTTCCTTTCCGCTTCCCAGATCCTTAACCAGATCACTGAACGAACCCATGTCAACATCGTCACCTCTCCCGGGGCAGTCATTCGACTGGGCAAAGCCCTGAAAAAGTTCGGCTTCGAAAAACGCAAATCCAACGGCCTCTTTCTCTGGGCCATACAAGAGCGATCCACTAATGAGTCAAATCTCTGAAAACTAACCAGTTCAAGACTCCCCTTTGTTCGAAACAACTCCTGCCCGTCCTTCCTATTTCAATTCCTAATTCGTTATTCTTTATTACATATTATCCTCCCTACCTTCCCTAATTGCTCAAAACAATAATAAAATCAGACCATACATCAGGGAGGGTGATTTTATCCGACCTTTCCTCAACCTTCCTCTCCTTCCCTGCCCCAAATTCGTTAATCGTCATTCGTACCTCGTAAATCTTCTTCCATCCTCCCTGTTTTCACCCTCCCTCAACCTACCCTCCCCGTTGAAATACTAGTAAAATCATTAGTTTTAACATTCAGGGAGGGTAGGGAGGAGGAAATGGGGAAAAGATTCAAAAACATATTCATCGTAATGTTTCATAGAGAAGGAAATGCCAAAACTCTTGATCATACATGAATCATGAAGACTTAAGCTATAGGAAGATTTCTACAATGCGGAGCAGTTTAAGTCGATTGCGCTGGTTATTAAGAGTTAATAAATAAGAGTGGATTGCTAATATTTTATATCTTTATCATCCGTATTCTAAAACCTAAGAAAATATTAGAGATGGATCTATCTATTGCTGAGAAGATATATTCCCAGATCATATCCTCCTCATTGACTTCAATGGTTGATAAATTGATCCGATCAGGTATTAGATATGCCCGGCTCAGAGTCGATTGGTATCTCTTGCCAACAGCTGAGAGACATGAACGTGATAATGAACAGAGAATAGCTCATGATGCTTTCATAAGTTCTTGTAATATTCTTTCAAGGAATATGGGTGAGATAGGAGAGGATATTTCTTGGAGAAGAATCTTAGGTTCTAACAGGAAAAACATAGGGGACATTGCATGTGTTATTCAAATGATAATAGGTCTTAGAGCATTGTTATAGAAATCATTATATGAAAGCTTTAATTGCAACCTCATAAAAATAATTATTTATCTTCTTTGAATGACATATATGGAAAAAGTAAAATTATTAATGATATATCCGGTAAACCAAACTTTAAGAGAACGAGCTTTCCCTTTGGGCTTTTATATTGCATCTACAGTATTAAACAAAAATGGGTTTGATGTAAAATGTTTGGATTTATCTTGTACAATTGATTGGAAAAATGAATTTGCAAAACAAATTACTTCATTTAGTCCCGAAATTATTGGTTTTTCTATTTGCGGTGCAACTAACTATAAATTTGCTTTAGAAATTGTACAAACGTTTAAACTACATAAACATTATCCGGTTATTTTTGGCGGGCAACATATTCAAGAACCAACGGAAATGAAATGTGAATTTTATTTAGGAGTTACAGGTTATATTGAAAATTTAAAAGAATTTTCATGTAAAAAATTAACTAATAGTTATCTTATGGAAACTATTGATTATTCTCTAATTGATAAACCGCTAAATTATTTGCCTGCCGTTGAAATTTCGCGTGGTTGCTGGAATTTATGTAATTTCTGTAATGCAGACAATTTGCACAGTGAAAAAAAAACGGAACAAATACAACAAGAATTACAAAAGCTTGCAGAAATCTATCCAAGGGATACAATTTTAACCATAAGCGGTTCAAATCATATTTTCCCAAATTGGAAGAAAAGAGGAGTACTTACACTACTTAAGGAGTATAACTCTCATTTTAAATATAACTATAATTTAGGAGTGGAAGCTGGTTGGGAAACCGTTTGGGAGGATATTCTTCAATTAAATTTGTGGAATATTTTTATCGGCATAGAGTCTGTAAATGAAGCAACTCTATTAAATATGCATAAATCAAAAACGCCAAAAGAGTACATAAAAAAGGCATCTGATTTATTACGTAGATGTGTAAAAGATAATGTATTTGCTCTTGCTTTTTACATATATGGCTATCCATTTGATAAAAAAATTGAGTTAGATGTTTTGGATAATTTTATCAAGACACATTCACACAAAAATATTGTTCAAATTGGAGAACCCTGTCAAGCCTATCCCGGCACAAAACTACTATTAGAAAAAGAGAAGTATAGAAAACAAGGAGTAACATTTAATAATGCTTATAAGACACAGTATAAGCCTGATATTGAATATTATTTTTTAGATATGTCTAGTGAATTAACTTTTGATTATCTTAAAAAACGTTCTTCCAAAACATTTATTAGTGTCAATAAAGATAAACAAAGTTTTTATAGGTGTTGTGGTTTCAGAAATTTTGAAAGCTATGAATTGTTTGAAAAAAATATAGGCTCCTATGCATCTTTTTACAAAAATTAGAGTAAAATATTATGGATAGATTAGAAAGTGATTTTGAATGTAGATTTGCTGGTTTACCATCAAATGGTAGTTTATTAGTATGGGAAATTACTAATAAATGCAATTTGAGGTGTGCTCATTGTTGCAACTCATCTAATCCTTATGTAAATACAGACATTGAGGTTTCTTTCGACACAATTAAAAAAGTAATAGGTCAGTTTAAAGAGAATAAGATAGTTCAAGTATATTTTTCTGGTGGGGAACCACTGTGTCGCAATGATTTCTTGGATATATTGAAATTAATAGATACAGACTTTACAGATGTTTATATAGCCAGCAATGGAACTTTATTGGAGAATGATGTTAATATTAAAGCGTTTAAAGAGATCAATTTCAAGGCAATATCCATTTCTCTTGATAGTCATATATCTACCATTAACGATCATCTTAGAAATTATCAAGGAGCATTTCAAAGAACTGTAAATGGTATAAAAAAATGTGTTAATGAGGGCATTACTGTTAGATTAAGTACCATGATTTTACCCTCTAATGTTGATTTATTAGAGGAGCAACTTAGATTCTTTGTTAATTTAGGAGTAGTAAATATTACCCTAAGAACAATATTCCCAGTAGGTAGAGCTAAAGAGAATAGGGAGTTTATTGTAGACATAAACGCGAAATTTAGTTATCTAATAAATATTATTGATTCCCTTAATAAAGAATTTCCAAATGTAAATATAGAGCATAATTTATTTGAAAATATAATAGCAAAAGAAAGTAAAGTTTGTATCTGCTACGGTGGTGATAATTTAATTCATATTGATAGTAAAGGCTTTACAAGTTCCTGTTCGTGGCTTTATAAAATTGATAAAAATAAATTTAATGGAGGTAATATAAATGATAATACATTAGAATCTTGCTTCAAAAAAATAAAAGATGTGATGACAACTCTAAAAACAGAATATAAAGGTTGTCCTCTTGAAGAACTAACAACAAATTTATAAAACAGTATGGAACAAGATATATCTAAACGTATTGCCGTTATTACCGGAGCAGCAAGAGGAATAGGTAGATGTATTGCTGAAAATTTAATGAATAAAGGCGTTAAGGTTTATTGTCTTGATGTATTGGAAGTACAGATTTCAGGGATGAACTTTTACCATTGCGATATTCGAGATGAAAAGAGTGTGGAAAGATTTTTTAAGAATTTAAGTTTGGAAGAAGCTTGTATTGATTGGCTTATTAACTGTGCAGGAATTATTTGTTGCAAAGAGTTAAATTATGTTCGTGATTTATCTTTGGCAGAATGGAGAGAAGTCATTGATGTAAATTTAACAGGCACATTTATTTCCTCAAAATATGCAATTCCTCTTTTAGCGAAATCCAATTGTGGCAACATTATAAATTTAAGTTCAGACAAAGTTTATATTCCCAAAGTTGGTAATGCACCATATTCAGTATCAAAAGCAGGCATCGAAATGTTAAGTAAAATATTGGCTGCCGAACTTTTAAATAACAAAATTCGTGTAAATTGTATTGCGATGTCTTCTGTCAGAACGGATTTTATAAGAGAATACATTAATAATGACACATTATTTAACTCTATGATGAGCGATACAAACAGAAAAATGCCATATGGTTTAATAGAACCAGCAGATGTATGTGAGGTAGTGTGGTTTCTGTTGTCTAATTCCAAGATTGTTGGACAAACAATTTTACTGGATAGTGGAGTTATTATAGAAAGTTGGTATGATTAGCAAAATAAAAAGGATTCAAGAGGTTTTTCTAGGACGGAAAATTGAAGATGTGCATTTTGTTGTTCTAACTCCACTCCAAAAAATTTATATGGACATGTTCAATGTGTTCAATTGTGAAAAAGAGATTACAAATGGCTTTTATCGTAATGCGATTTTCAGAGAAGACACAAGATGTATACTCATTTGCTGTCCTCAAGGTGCTGCTTCCCAGGATATTATCTATCTATTCTCAAATGTGCAGATATTTTTTTTTGGTTACGCCGGTAGTTTAATCGAAGATATTTCTATCGGCTCCGTTGTTGAAGTTGCTAACATAATTGATGAGGATGGTGAAACATATCCTCTTGCATTTCAAAATATGTTTACTTCGGTTACTGGAGCGTATTCACCGTGTTTTCTAGGTGAAATGGCAAAAACAGCATGTTTGATGGCACGTCAAAGGGGTGCTTTAGTTGTTGATATGGAAACAGTTCATTGCACAAAGGCTGCAATTAATACTAATAATTCTTTTTCATCTAGTTTACTAATTACGGACATTCCAAAAATTACAGATGTATGGTCAGTTGATATAAAAGATACAGAAAAAATAAAGATCGGATATAATCGAGCATTGAATGTTATACGAAAAAATATTGCAATGAGAACAAAATATGAAAAATGAATTAATAATTAGATATTTAGAAACTACTAGTAGATGTAATTATAATTGCCCGATTTGTATTGAAAGAACAAGAAATTTTGATATGTCCGACAATGATTTTTATTCTATTGTGGATAAAAATAGGGAAATTTTTTTTGGACAACGACTTTGGGTTGATTTCTGTGGAGAACCACTCATGGATTCCCATATCTTCGAAAGAATCCGCTTTTTAACATCAATAGGCTCAATTGTTCAATTATCTACGAATGGCTCACTGTTAAATAATGAAAATATAATTGAGTTAGTTAATTCAGGAGTGAAGTATGTTGTGGTATCAATACCCTCGCTTTACGCAGATATATATAAAACTTTGCGTGGCATAGATAATTTGGAAGCCGTTTTAAATAATTTATACAAATTAAAATGCTATATAAACGATTCTGCATCTAACGTTCAATTGCAGGCTGTTGCTATAGATATTGGGGAAGATTTCAATAAGGATGAATATATTCAATTTTTCCATGAAAAAGCCATTCATTCTGCAATTCACCAATTTACCAACAGAGCTCATAACTCTCGTATTAATATATCTATAAAACATAACATTCCCAAACGTGCTGAATGTATAGGTCTGAAACAAAACATAGCAATATTATCCGATTGCGAGGTTGTAACATGTTGTTGCGACCTTTCTGGACAAAACAGTTTAGGGAATCTGCATAATTTTGATTATTCATTAACAGAATTAATAAAAGCAAGTAGACTAGATGATATTATAGATGAACAAAAGCAACATATTTATAAAAATGTTTGCAAAAATTGTGATGATTGGATATTTTACCAAATGGAATCCACAGAAGAATATGTACAGGTTTATTCATATGACTCTTGCTCTCAAAAGATATAAATTTGATAAAAGAATATAAATTAAAAACTGGAAGAACATTATTTTTTTCACCAGGGAGTGCAAAATTTTGGTTGGATATAGTTCCAAAATCATTTTCTGTCAATTATTATGATAAAGAACTTATCAGTATGCGATTAGAAATATCGGGTCTATGTAACGGTCAATGTAAATATTGCATTGTTTACGGTAATAAAGTCGAAAAAAAAGATGTGTTAGATATAACAAACTCTTGGGATTGGTTTTTTGTGCAATCATGGTTCAAAAACCTGAAAGATATATTTATTATAGGCGGGGAACCAATGTTGTACTTTAATGATATTATATTTATTTTAGAAAACTTTAGTGGAACAGTTAGCTTCGTCACAAATGGTACTCTTATCACAAAAGAAAAAGCGGAAAAATTAGCCCAATATGATGTAATGGTATATGTTTCTATAGATGGCACAAAAGCAAGTGATAACAATAATCGTATTTACAAAGATGGGACATTTATGTATGATGATATTGTTAGAGGGCTGGATTATTTAGAGAAGGCAGGAGTAAAAAAGGGTCTTTTTATGGTCGCTACACCTAACACTGTTTATAATGTATCAGAAGTTTTAATAGAGTTTGTTGATAAATATGAATTGAAAAGAATTGGGTACAGCTTGCCACATTGGACACAAAATGAAGTAGATATAGTAACAGCTAAACAATATCGCGATGCATTATTAGAGATATATATACATCGCCAGAGAATCAAAACTGAAGTGATACAACTTAATTGGCGGTTAAATCCTTTGCGTGATGGCAAAGTTAAAGAATTTGCGTGTTCATTACACACACAACAAATTACTGTTTTGCCTGATAAATCAATAGTTCGTTGTTCAAAAATTGATTCTTCTCCAGACCTGAATGTTGCAACAAATGATTGGCTAAATAAAAATTGTCCTACTGCATTGGCAAAAAGAAAGATTGAACCATGCGAATCATGCATAGCCCTTGCTTGTTGTGGTGGGGGCTGTCCCTTTGATGGGATAAAACGTTTTAATTCCGCAATTGATAAACGGGAATGCATTGTTACGATACCACTTATTGAAAAAGCAATACAGGATATCATCTTTTCTTTAGAAAATGAATACAAACATTTGCCAACTGGTACAATAAGCACAGATATAATAAAAAAAATATTGAAATAGGATGCCAGGCTTTTAATTTTGTAGGTGGCCGGCCAGCGGAAAGCCAAGCAGCACACCTTTCACACCACCGTACGTTCTAGTCACGAATACGGCGGTTCAAAAACTATCAACGGATTTCAAGTTAGTGTGCCAGGAAAGAAAAAAATACGACATTCGCAAAGTGAAAAATTTAACAATAATTGGAGGTTTTTATGAAGCAGTATGATTATGCCAAAATAGAAAGGAAATGGCAAGAAAAGTGGGTATTGGAAAAATCGTTTAAGGCAATTGATTTTCATCCAACAAAACCCAAGTATTATGTGTTATACGAATTTTATAACATAAGTGGAAACTTGCATTTAGGTCATCTTAAAGGAACAGTTCCAGCTGATGCCTTAGCACGTTATAAAAGGTTTAAAGGCTACAATGTTCTATTCCCAATTGGAGGTGATTCGTTTGGGCTGCCGGCAGAAAACGCTGCGATAAAAAAGGGAATAAATCCCGCAAATTTCGTGGCTGAGGGAATGAAAAATGCGATGGAGCAGTCTAAAATGATTGGACTTTCATTTGATTGGGATAGAACTCTATTCACAAGTGATCCAAATTATTTTAAATGGACTCAATGGATATTTCTACAATTATTTAAACACGGTAAGGCATATAAGAAAAAAGGCATAGTCAATTTTTGCCCAAATTGTAAAACCATACTGTCAAACGAGGATAGTCAAGGCGGAAAATGCGACAGATGCCATGGAGATGTTGTTCAAGATGAACGCTGGGTATGGTTCCTAAAAATGCAGGAATATTCTGACAAGTTACTTGACAACATCGAAAATATTCAAATGCCTCAATATTTGAAAGAAGCGCAGCGTAATTGGATTGGAAAGAGCGAGGGTGTTCAGGTTGCATTTGATTTGGTTGATGAAAGTGGGGAAAAAATAGACGAAATCGATATATTTACAACATGTATAGAAACCATATATGGTGTAACATTTATCGTATTAGCACCGGAGCACACATTAGTTGATGTGTTAGAAAACAGAATAGTTAATAAAGACGCAGTTTGGGAGTATAAAAAAGCCACCACATATCGTAGTGAATTAGATAGAAAAGCCGAGCTAAATGATAAAACTGGTTGTGAACTGAAAGGCTTGTATGCGGTTAATCCCGTAAATAGTAGTAAAATACCCGTGTATATTGCAGATTTTGTGCTGGTGAATTACAGTACTGGTGCCGTAATGGCAGTACCAGCACACGACCAAAGGGACTATGAGTTTGCACAAAAATTTGGTATACCTATTATACAAGTTATTGAAGGTGATTGCAGCACATGTGCCGTAGAGAAACATGAATATCTTTCAAGGAAGTCGAAGATGCTGAATTCTAATGAATTTACAGGCCTGGAGGTCAAAAACGCCAAAGAAATGATAACAAAAAACCTTGTTGAAGGAGGATATGCTAAGAAACAGATTAATTACAGAATGCAAGATTGGTCATTTAACCGCCAAAGGTATTGGGGCGAACCGTTCCCAATAGTTTTTTGCAAAAAATGTGGAACTGTTGCGCTTGACGAAAAAGATTTGCCTTTGGAACTGCCAATAACTGACGATTATACACCAACAGAAAACGGAGATTCGCCTATTTCCAAAGTAACGAATTGGGTAAATTGCAAATGTCCTAAATGCGGTGGAAATGCAAAAAGAGAAATAGATACCATGCCGAATTGGGCAGGGTCAAGTTGGTACTGGTTAAGATATATAGATCCCCATAACCCCAAAATATTTGCTGATTTTGAGAAACTAAAATATTGGGGGAGCGTTGATTGTTACAACGGAGGCACAGAGCATATCACCAGACATGTACTATATGCTTTTTTCTGGCAGAACTTCCTTTTTGAAATAGGGATAGTTCCAACAAGAGACCCCTTCATTAGAAAATTAGGAAGTGGGTTAATATTGGATGATCAAGGAAAAAAAATGAGTAAAAGCTCAACCAATGGCGTTTCACCAGTTGAGATAATTGAAAAATATGGTTCGGACGCAGCACGATTGCATGTACAATTTATGAGTGGATTTGAGGATAGTTCTCTATGGACATTGAACGGAATGGAGGGAATAACGAATTTCCTTCGCCGTGTTTGGGAGTTGCAAAGCATGATAAAAGGTGACTTGATTTCCGATGAGCATATTTATAATTTGAACAGACTGATAAAAAAAGTGTCGGAAGACATTGAAGATATGAGACTTAATACTGCTATTGCCGCATTTATGAGTTTTATGAAGAAGATCAGAGAGGACAAGTTTATTTCAAAGGAAGAATTAAGGCAGTTTCTAATATTGTTAAATCCACTAGCTCCGCACATTACCAGCGAAATGTTTGAATTAATATTTAATCGACCTATTTTGGGGGAGGTATGGCCGGAATATTCTGAAAAGCATCTAATTGAGGATACAATAAATATTGCAATTCAAATAAATGGGAAACTCGTGAAATCGGTCAATGTTGCATACAACATTTCGCAAGAAGACTTATTAAAAGAAATAAAAAATCTGTATCCAAACACTTTTTCATTTGAGCCCGTTAAAGTTATCTACATACAAAATAAGATTCTCAATCTTGTTAAAGGTAGATGACAGAAAAGATGATACCCGTATTCCATTTGGAAATAAAAATATGTCATGTAATAAGATAATTTTTTGGGAGAAATGACCAGAGAATATAAATCAGTTTTTGGAGATTATAAGAATAATAATACAGATTTATTTATTGAACTAATACAAAAAATAAATCAGTATGTTTCACCGTATATTGATAATGAAAAGCCTTTTACCAAAGGAAGTTTTGACTTTAAATACTTTGATTATTTGAAAGACAAAAAACTGAATTTTAAACCTCAATCAGAAACCAAAGTATTTGAAGAAATTGCATTACTATTTCAAAACATTCCTAACTGGGGAAACCCTGGTACGATGTTAAATATAATTCCACCTATAAATATTGCATCATTAGCAGTTTCTTCGTATGCTTCGTTGTTTAATCCTAATTTCTCTCAGGATAGATATGCAGGTTTATTATTAACAACCGAATTAGAGGTTGTTAAATACATGAGCGATTTAGTAGAATGGGAATGGAAACGATCACATGGATTGTTTACTTTTGGAGGGAAAGGAACAAATTTATATGCAACTAAAATTGCATTGAACAGGGCTTATCCACAAGGTAAAAAAGAAGGATATGGTAAAAATGATTTTTTTATTATCACATCTAAAAAAGGGCATCCATGCCACAGAGAAGTTACTGATTGGTTAGGAATTGGTTCTAATAATTGTATAGGTGTCAACTGTAACGAAAAAGGTGAAATGCTTTTGGAGGAGGCAGAAGATACAATTTGTAGTTATATTGAAAAAGAAAAAATCTTTCTTGGATTTAATCTAACAGGCGGAAGTACTGTAGAATTTGAAATAGACCCTATCAAAGAAGTTTCGTTGTTAAGGGATAAAATAAAGGCAAAATATAATCTAGAGTATTCGCCTTTAATCCATATAGATAGTGTAATTGCATGGGTTTGGTTGTTCTTTAAATGCTATGATTTTAAGGAAAATAGTCTAAATATCGAAAATAATGTTTTAAATAAAATTGAATTTTTAACTCAACGAATATCAGAACTTAAATATGCCGATAGTTTTGGAATTGATTTTCATAAAAGCGGCTTTTGTCCTGCTATTTCAAGTTTGTTCATAGTAAAAGATAGAGCAGATATATACAATCTTGGACATTCTAAAACATTAGAGATTGAAGATTTAAGGTTTGGGAATTTTTCTCCATTTGAATCATCCTTGGAACTCAGCAGGTCCTCTTCCGGTGCAATATCAGCCTTGGTCGCTTTAAAAACTTTTGGCATTGAAGGTTTTCAGAAAGCAATTAATCAACTGATGTCCTGTTCGGAGTTTTTTAGATGTGAGTTGCAGAAAATAGATTTTATTGAGGTATTAAACAACTATTCAAATGGATTTGCAACACTTTTAATTTTTAAGCCACAAGAATATCAAAGCCTTACATTAGAGGATATATTAAAATTGTCACAAAAAGATACAAATAAAATTAAGAATTACAACTTGAGTTATGCTCTCTATGTAGAAGGATTAAATAAACTACAAAGAATTTCATTTACTTTGACTGCATCAGACGTATTTAATGTAAATAATACAAATGTTTGTCTAGGTACACAGAAAGCATTTCCAATGTCCTTATTTGCGACAAAAGAAAAAGTAAAGCAAATTATTGATGAAATAGTCGAAACAAAGAAAATGTTCGATAAAGAGGGTATAATCGTAAAAAAAATCAAAAATACGCCTGTTGATATGGTTTATCGCAAATAATGCAAGTTGTGAATTTACCCAAAAAACTAAATATCGTCGTTGTTGGAATAGGTCCACATTCAAAGAGGACTTATTTGAATTTTTTTGAAAAATATAAAATTTGCCCTAAACTTATTATTGAGCTAGAGTCCGAAAAAGAAAATGTTTCGGCATTTATTTTAGAAAAAGGTTGGAATTCTATATTGTTTACTATTCCTGCTGAATATAAAGATGCTCTTGTTTTGCCTAAACAATATCAAAATCAGTTAGACATAATTTGTAAAGAAAAAGAGATAACACACGCAATTATTGCAACTGAACCCAAGGGGCACTTAATGTATTTGGACTACTTTTTAAGTAAAAAAATTCATACACTAACAGATAAACCTATTGTAGTTTTTGACAATATGTTAGAGTTTGCAAACATAAAGAAACTACGAGATAGTTACTATCGACTATTGCAGAGTGGAAATAAAAATACTGTTTGTAAGGTATTGTGCCAAAGAAATTTTCACAAAGGATATGAATATATACGAAATCTTATTAAGCGAATAATAGTAGAATACAGTATTCCTATTACATATATTTCAATATACAGCTGTGATGGAAATTGGGTAATGCCTCACGATTTGAATTATGAAAATCACCCATATAAATATGGTTACGGAAAAACTTTTCATAGTGGATACCATCATATTGATCTGCTTATTAGTTTGTTAAAGTTAAATAACTATACTTCTATTGAAAAGAAAATAGTTAAGGCAAAAATGTATAATAGTTTTGTTACACCTAATGACGAATTGGATATTATTTGTCTTTCTGATTACAAGATTTTATTCAATAATGAGAAATTCCCCGATTTTTATGATAAACAAGATTTCAATTTTTTAAACTATGGAGAAAAAGATATTTTTTCTCAAATAGAATTTACAAACTTGAATAACAGAATTATAACAATCGCTAATTTGAATCTATTGGAAAGTGGTTTTTCGAGAAGAGGTTGGCTTCATACAAAAGAAGATAGATATAAAGGAAATGGCAGGGTTCGGCATGAATCTCTTAATATTCAACTCGGACCATTACTGAATATTCAAATACATAGTTATCAATCAAAAGAAATAAAAGACCGCACAACGAAAGAAATTGATTTTGGAGGATTAGACCATTTTGACATAGATATTTACAGAAATACTGAATTAATTGGAGGACAACCCTATGAGAGAATAAGAACAACTGATTTTTATGATTTTTCAAAAGAAAAGTATTTCAAGGGATTGAATGAAATGGGGAGAGAAGATGCCATTAAATCATTCATCTATTTAAAAGAAGACGAAAACGACCTGATCAATCAAAAGAATAGTATGGAATTACTATATCAGTGTTGTCTGTCCTATTATTATTACAAAAACAACAAAGACAGAATAAGAGAATTTCCATTTAACTTGAACACTTAAATAGTCGCAATTATTTTATCTTTTTCATATAATCAAATAAATGCACTTGAACGAAGTTACCTCCTTTTTAAAGAGGGGTACATTATATTCTTCCTTGGCTCTAAAGATCAAATATTATTTGGAAGATTGAAAAAGTAAAAAGTAACTCAAAAATGGTAAAATAACCATAAATAACTAGTGTGTTAAAAAGATTATAAATCTTGGCGCTAACTTTACATATTTTAATCCCTCTTTAGTAAACCATGAAGATCGAAATCACAGATCTTATTTTCAGCTACGACAACCTATCCACTGTCCTTAACAACCTCAACCTCCATTGTGATAACAACCATACCATTGCTCTGGTAGGGGCCTCGGGATGCGGGAAATCAACTTTTCTGCGGCTCTGTTGTGGTATTTTGCCCAATAGCAAACATCAATCCCTAATCGGAAATCTTACCATAAACGGGAAGGAGCCATCTGAACTGGTGAAAAACGGTCAAGTTGGTTTCATGTTTCAAGAACCTGCGCTGTTTCCAAACCTGACAGTCTGGGAAAACATCATTCTGCCTCTCAAACTGCATAAAACGCCTGGAGCCTCTGCACGAACGCAGGAATTGATTGATAAGGTGGGTCTTAGCGAATATGCTAAATTTCTTCCTGACCAACTTTCAGGTGGCATGAAAACCCGGGTCTCACTGGCCCGGACCTTTATTACAAAACCCAGGCTGTTACTCTTGGATGAACCTTTCAGTTCCCTGGATATCAAATGGAAGTTCCTGCTGTATCGTGAGTTGGAGACGTTTATTTCCGAATATCGACCAATGGTGATTATGGTTACGCACGATATCACTGAAGCTCTGCTGTTATCTAATCATATATTTGTCTTTGGGAAAAATGGATCCATTCTGAAAGAGTTGAGAATCTCAAAGGCGCTTCCAAGGGTGTTCCAAGAGGATTCATTAAAAGAACTACAAGGTGAATACTTTGAAATTCAAGGTCTTATAATGAATAATTGATGAAAAATGAAAATCTCATCTGAAAAAAGGCAAGCATATGGACGGTACCTGATTTACCTGGTATTGCTTGTATTGCTTATTCTTGCCTGGGAGAAAGCTGCTGATAATTCCAATTTCCGGTTGTTGATGAGTTCCCCAAGCTTGATATGCGAATATTTCGGCGAAAATTTCCCCGCACTGCTTACTGCAACCTACGCAACCCTGTATGAATCTGTCATTGGTCTACTGATTGCTATTGCGTTTAGCTTTTTGATCATGATCATCTGTTTTTATATCCCCAGGCTGATGGAATTTGTTCTTCCGGTGATGATCACTTCCCAGGTTATTCCGTTGATTACGCTCGCCCCGCTCTTTATTTTGCTCTTTGGCATTGGATATACCTCAAAGATCATGATGGCTGCCCTGATCTGCTTTTTTCCTATCTTTATTAATTTCGCCAATGGCGCAAGGCTGATATCCCGCAACATTCACGAATTGATGTATATCTACAACGCTTCCAAAACGCAGATGATCCTCCGTGTCTATTTCCCGTTATCGACTCCGCATATTATCTCCGGCTTGAAAATTGCTGCAACGTTAGCGGTCATTGGAGCAATTGTAGCTGAGTTCAATGGCACAGAAGTTGGGTTGGGAAAAAATCTGTTTCTGTCTGCCAAACGGCTGGAACCTGAACTAATGATGAGTTCCCTGATCTTGTCTTCTTTTTTAGGTGGCTCCTTATATGCAATGATCTACTTTCTTGAATTGAGAATTGGTAAGTGGTATCTCAAAAACAATTGAATATGAAAAAAACTTCATGGCTATCCGTAATTGTCTTTATCCTGTGTGCAACTACTTCATGTTGGCAAAATCAGGGAAACAATACTAAACAAGACGATGTTCCCATGATTACTCTCCGCCAGGGTTGGTTCCCCTGGGCAGGATATGCAGGTGAACTGATTGCAATGTATGACCTGGATAGCATCCATGGGGTTGATTTTGTCATTGAACCTGGAGCTGATGATATCGATCCTATGAAAATGGTGCTCAGTGGTAGCAACGACTTCGGGATTACAAGCGCCGAGGCTATCGTTACAGCAAACGAGAAGGGGGCAAACCTTGTGGTCATCGGGGTGGTGAACTACAAATCACCCACTTGTTTCATTTCATTGGCGGAGAACAACATCAAAAGCCCATATGATTTTGAAGGAAAGAAGGTGGGTATTTTGACCGGTTCTGAAACGGAAACGGTATATCGCACTCTTGTCAAGAAGTTAAACCTTGATACAAAGAAGATTACCGAGGTAGAAGCGCCTTACGATTTAAAGACCTTCATCAATAAAGCATATGATGTATATCCCGGGTTCATCTATTCCGAACCGATTGCGTTGGACCTGCAGAATATTAAGTATAACCTGATCAAACCCGAAGATTATGGAGTAGAACTCATAGGGGCTGTTTATTTTACATCCCGGTCTATGATTAATAAGAAACCTGAATTGGTCCAGGCTTTTGTGGATATCATCAGTGCCGGATGGAAGGAGGCGCTTGAAAATCCTGAGAAAGCCATTGAGTATCTGAAAAAATATGACAACAGTATTGACTATCAGCGTGAATTGGCTTCCCTAATGAAAGGGAAAGAGTATTTTGCCGGTGAAGACAATAGAGTCTTGTACGCAAGTGACAGTAGCTGGATGGAGTTGAATAAAGCGCTGAGAGAATTGGGGAAAGTGGGCCCTGACAATGATATTTCGAAATCATTTGATAATGATTTTATTGTGTACCACGAAAAAATTAGGAAAAATGGGCTTTGAAGTAAAAAAGATTTGGATTGAAAGTGATGATCATGGACCGCTTGGGGGAAGTGAAATAGACGACAATTCTGATGTAATTGTAACACTAAAAGATGGAAGAAGATTTATTGCAACTATATTCACATATAAAAACATAGAAACATTAAGATTGAAAAATAATAAGACTGGTGAATGTATGGATGGCAAATATTTTTGGGCAAGCGATATGTTTCTAGTAGAAAGAATTGAAAGGAATGAAATTGAAAAAATAATTGAACATTTGATTGAGGAAGAGGAATTTGAACTAATATTTTCACAAATAAAATAAACAACAAAAACAACAAACAACTAGACAACCATCACTGCATGAGAATGAATTGGAGATTAAAAATGAAATATCAATCTTGCAACCAACCAACCCGGAGGCTAACTAAAAATTTATTAGTATTTAGCTTCAAAACGTCAAAACTTATTTAACGGAATTGAGGAGTGCAAATGAAGGATGAGTTTCGAACATATTTTGATATTAACAAGGATTCCTGGAATAAGAAATCGCCAGTACATTTTACTTCTGACTTTTAC
>Ga0268276_1002012_pt1 | contig 18309 bp, 18 predicted proteins | sample saktaG_4_FD_190145 | JGI IMG/M metagenome (GOLD analysis project Ga0268276, IMG submission 190145) | Saline water microbial communities from Sakinaw Lake, British Columbia, Canada - sak_2010_1_5_45m | ecosystem: Environmental > Aquatic > Non-marine Saline and Alkaline > Saline ...
CGATGTCGGCTCAACTTATCCTGGGGCTGGAGTAGGTCCCAAGGGTCCGGCTGTTCGCCGGTTAAAAAGTTACGTGAGCTGGGTTCAAACCGTCGTGAGACAGGTTGGTCCCTATCTACTGCAGGCGCCGAGTTTTGAGGAGATTTGTTCCTAGTACGAGAGGACCGGAACGAACTAACCTCTGGTGTACCAGTTGTCCTGCCAAGGGCACCGCTGGGTAGCTAAGTTAGGAATAGATAAACGCTGAAAGCATATAAGCGTGAAACTAACTCCAAGATGATAACTCATAGATTCCCCGCAGATCACGGGGTTGATAGGCTCTAGGTGTAAGGGTAGTGATACCTTTAGCCGGGGAGTACTAATAAATCATTTTATCCTTCGATATACTCAGAATTTGAGTGTATCAGAATTCACACGTAAGTTTCGATAGATACAGATTTTAGGTATTTTATATTTTGTTTGCAAAACAAATCCGGAAAAATCAATTGAGTTTTCCGGTGACGATTATGCTGGAGTTGTCCCACCTGATCCCATTTCGAACTCAGAAGTGAAATACTCCAAGGCCGATGGTAGTGCTTATGCGCGAGAGTAGGTAATCGTCACCAGAGAACTCAATACCCGTAAAACGGTGCAAGTAAAAACCGATTCTGAAAATCGGTTTTTTGTTATTTTGAAGTAGGTCTTCTTATATTATTTTGCCAAATCATATTATTTTATTAATTAAAACATACCATCACAATCTACGCTATCGCGATAATTGTGATGGTATCTATTTTTTGTTAAGGTTTGTTCTAAATTATTTGACAAAGATAAGCTAGAGTAGTAATTTAAAATACATAGTTCGTTGAAAATATATCTTGGTTCCAGATTTTAGGATAGTAAAAATGTTCTGAAATGTGGAACCAAGACCCGTTACTTTAACGCGGAAGGAGTCCGACCATGCCTTGGTTGGATTGTTACAATCGTCTATTTTGCCATCGGGTTTGTTGTTACGGTGAAAAGGATTGTGTCGCATCATCGTAAACGCGACCTGGGATCCAAGTGTTTCTATCTACTTTCGGGGTTGCTCTGGTTCATACCAGAAGTCAGCGAGGAAGGAGATTCATCCTATTGATGTTTTGCGAGAGCTCCCCTTGGTAGCCGAATTCGAAAGGAGATGACGATGGCAAAACAGGGTCTTTGTGAGAACATCGTGAAGGCGCTCAAGGGTGGCGTAATTGATCGTCAACTGGAGCTAATCGCATTTTTGCTCACCGACGCTGGAATATCGGATCCCGCCGCGATCATCGAGGCGCTCATTGAAGCGTGGAAGACGTCGAAACTGAGGAGAGAGGGATTGGCCGGACTGATCCAGAATCTCCTCGACCATAAGCAGGCCGCCGAGGCCAAGGCAAAGACCGGCGAGAAAAAGGAGCTTCGTGAGCGATTTGACGAAGTGATTCGCGAATTGCGAGGGCCTCTGAACAGGGAATCCGTGATAGCGGAGCTTGAGAGGATGCGTGACTTCCTCGCGAAAGTCGTTGAGGCCGAGGATGATCTTGCAGACATCGTACGCGGCTTGAACGAATCGCTTGTGGCGAAGTCCGGTGCTCCGGGCGACGATGATCAGTAGTCCTTGTGCTGCGCGTTTGCGGACAACGTTGCCTCCGGGGGAGAAGAGAGACCACAAACTCTACTCTTCCGGAGGCTATTTTTTTATAAAATTTGACGACGGCAATTTAACAAGGTAAACCCCGTTAAAGATTTGACCTAAAATCTCTAACGGGGTAAAATGACTTAAACAAAATCCATGGCCCGTTTTAAAAATTTTTATATAAACAAGAAAAATACCGGCCTGCTTAAAATTTTAGGGGGAGCGGTTGTTTTTTTGCTTTTATTGTTTATTCTCAATTCCTTTGTTTCACCGATTAAAAATTTATTTTACGCAGTGTCTTACCCAATTCAGAAAACTTTTTGGACGGCGGGCATTTCGTCCACTTCATTTTTTGGTTCTGTGTGGAGCTCCGGCTCTTTATCAAAAGAAAATGATAATTTAAAAAACGAAAATCAAAAACTTTTAGCGCAGGTGGCTACTTTGCAATCAATTGCCCAGGCAAACAAGGCACAATCGGACGTTTCTGAGTCATGCCAGGATACAGAATTTATTCTCCTTATGGTAGGAGTGGTTGGTTTAGATGCCAACGATATGTTATCCATAAATAAAGGCTCATCCGACGGGATTACAGAAGGTATGCCGGTTATAAACCAACAGAAAGTAATTTTTGGCAGAGTTTATAGAGTTTATAAAAATTTTTCGCAAGTTATGCTTATCTCGAATAAAGACAGCGTAATAAATGTGCAGGTTCAGTTGCCAGCCACCTTCGCCGAAGACTCCGACGAGCCGAAGGAGATAGATGGAATTGTTAGGGGCAAAGGCGGGCTTAGTGCTTATTTGGACCTTATTCCAATAAGCAGTGATATAAAAGATAGTGATGTCTTGATAACATCTTCCATAGAGAATTCTTTTCCCAAAGATTTGTTGGTGGGTACGATTATGAATATCCAAAAAGATGACCAAAAATCATTCCAGGAATCCTCTGTTAATTTGTTTATGGATTTAAAAACAGCGGATAATTTATTTGTAATCACAAACTACAAAAACTAATACTGTGTGGAAAAAATATCTTATTATAGTAATTTTGTTTTATTTTTTTGCGTTACTGCAAAACAGCTTTCTCGCGCATTTTAATATTTTAGGCACGGCGCCGAATCTGGTTTTTATATTTTTTTGTATACTTGTATTTTTCGAAAACTACCCAAAGAATACCCCAAATTTTTATCGGACAATTTTTTTTGCAATTACAGCAGGATTATTTTTAGACATTTCTTCGCACTCATACCTAGGAATATGTGTTGTTGTGCTTTTGATTATCGGGTTTTCATTTAAAAAAATCCAGGTGCTTTTGAGAAATATGGAAGATAATTATCCTCTAATATATTTTTTGTCGCTTTTTTCTGTATTTTTCATAACATATCAATTTTTATTATCCGTAATAGGTTTTGATTTTAGGTTTTTAGTCGAGTTAATCTATAATTTGGCTATCGCGACGATCGGTTTTTCAGTCTTTAAAAGGTTATTAAATGTTCAAAAAGTACAAAATTAAAAACTTTGGATTTGGCGATATAGAACCCCACGAGGTTTTTTTAGACAAGTTAGCCCAATATAAAGAGGCCGAGCTTGGCTTGTCAGAAAAAAAATTTGAGGTTCCGATAAGGGAAAGAATATCTTATATTTTGTTCGGTGTTTTTTTTGTTTTAGCTTTAATTTTATTACTGAAGGTTTTTTATTTTCAATTTTTTGAAGGAAAAAAATTATCCATTGTAGCAGATAATAACAAAGGAAGTGTAAATTTAATTGTGCCGACGCGTGGGGTAATTTACGACAAAAACATGGTCCAGCTTGTCACTAATTCCCCCGCATATGATTTGATTTGTGACAGGGCGCATTTTACTTTATCTTCAGAGCAGATTTCAAAGGAGATTAAATATATAAGCGATAGCATTGGCTTGAGTCCCATAGAAATTGCTGACGAAATACAAGCCGCTGATTCTTCAGATGTGCTTATTGTAGATAATATAGGCCACGAACAATTATTGAGTTTGGAAAGTAAAGTTAATGAATTACCCGGATGTAGAATACAACAAAATACTGCCAGAAATTATGTTTTAGGACCAATTTTTTCTCAAGTTTTAGGTTATACAGGAAGAATAAATCGAGATGAATATGCGAGTTCAAGAGGTTATTCAATCAACGACTATATAGGAAGGACCGGATTGGAGCAATACTACGAAGCTTATTTAAGAGGTCAGCCGGGGCAATCTCGCCCAGAAAGTAGTGAGGCGCTTGTTGCTCCGGAATCGGGAGATAACCTAGTTTTAAATATAGACGCCGGCCTGCAGACTCAGCTTTATAAATCGTTGGAGGAAAGCATAACTAAAATGGGAGGCAACAAGGGGGCTGCGGTTGCTATGGATCCTCGCACTGGGGCTGTGTTGGCTTTGGTTTCTTATCCATCTTACGACGATAATCTGTTTTCTGGAGGAATATCGCAGTCAGATTATAGCAATTTAATAAACGATCCTTACCAACCATTGTTCAACAGGGCTATAGCTGCACATTATCCAACTGGTTCTACTATAAAACCGTTTGAGGCATCTGCTGCTTTGCAGGAAAAAATAATTTCGCCAACAAAATTAATAAATGACCCAGGGTATCTTTTAATACACAGCCAGTATGACCCAAGTGTGGTTTACCGATATGGCGGAGTCGAGCCACATGGACTGGTTGATATGCGAAAAGCGTTGGCAGTTTCCTCAAACATTTATTTTTATACTGTTGGCGGAGGTTATGAGGACCAGCAGGGTTTGGGCCCTACAAGAATAAAAGAATATCTGTCGCTTTTTGGGTGGGACCAGTCAACAGGAATTGATTTGCCAGGTGAATATTCTGGGTTTATTCCGGACCCAGATTGGAAAAAAGCTACAAAGGGCCAGCCGTGGTGGGATGGAGACACATATAACCTAGCCATTGGTCAGTCAGATTTGCAAACAACACCCTTGCAGGTAGCATCGGCTTATTGTGCGATTGCTAACGGCGGAACTTTATATAAACCGCAAATTGTAAATAAAGTTGTTTCCAACGATTCAACAGAAACCCTTAAAGAATTTGAACCACAGGTTATAAGGTCTAATTTTATTGACCCGCAAAACCTAGAAATTGTAAGGGAGGGCATGCGAGATGCTGTTACGCAATCGTATGGATTAGCAAAATCATTAAATAATTTATCTGTGTCTGTGGCAGCTAAAACTGGAACGGCGCAAATTGGTCTGAAGGACTATTTTAATGTTTGGTCATCTGCTTTTGCGCCCTATGAAGACCCGCAAATTGTGATAGTTGTCACAGCAGAAAAAGTAGACGGCCTTGGAGCTGTCACCCTGCCCGTCGTCCACGACGTTTTAGAATACTACTTTAGCGAATAAATAGCTCTATTTAAACACCTCAGACCTGTCTGAGGTGTTTGTTCAACAACTCTATAAAATAATCTCTCTGATAAATCACTCGGCTAATTCTCACGAATTAGCCGAGTTTGTATCGTGCGACATAGGTATTGACAAGAACTTTGTAATATGCTATACTAAATTTAGTACCTAATGTTTGTTTGCGAGTGTGTTGCTCGCAGATTCCGAAACCCCTGGGAAAAAGGAGGACACAAATGTCCGTCCAGGGAACGCGTGGAGTCGGAGCGGTGTCGGTTCGGCGTACCGTCGACGAGGTGCGGCGCTTCAGCGATGAGCTGATCGGCATCACGAACGCCGATAGCTACCGGAAGGCTGCCATCGTTGCGGTGCAGACCGGCGGGATGCAGGTCTATATCCCCGTCGGCGACATGGATGCGGACGCCCTCGATGCGTTCTGCAGCCACGAGGCCGTCCTTCAGAGCTTCGGAAACACGAAGGGCGAGCCCGTTTACCCGCTCCTCGGTGCGGCCAACGCGAGCCACAACGAGGATGGCACGCTCCACGGCGGTTACGCCGTCGTGGATGTCATCGAGCGCGTCGTCATCTGGCTGGTGAATCGGGACGGTAGCATCCGGCCCGACACGAAGCTCGTGCGCTTCGCCACCTCCGAGAAGGTGGTGATCCGCTAGGTTAGTGCTCCCGCATGAGCGCAACGACACATCGACCGAGTGATGCGGCACTCGGTCTCTTTTTTTATAAATTTTAATGCATGTCAAATAGAATAAGTGGATATCTTGGTAGCTAAATATTGACTATTTTTGCGTATTTAATATACTAAATAAAAGTATTCAAAAAAAATAAATTTTTAAATTATGAATGTAGAAGCAAGGCCATCTGGCGAAATGCCGGAAAAAGGTATCTCAGAGAGGAACTAGCACAAAACGTCCTAAGAATGGTTGAAACCATTTTGAGTGAAATTGAGGGTGGTAGGGGCGATAAAGTGGATCTGAGTAAGCCAGCCTTTGGCGACGAGTTAGTGAATCAGCGCGATTTGTTAGAACCCGATGTAGCGCTTTTAAAACAAGGCATGGATAATCTTAGTCCACAAGATAGAAAGCGGGCAGAAGACGCACTTATAAGAGCTGATATATATCTTGCCCATTATAGAGGGACGCATAAAGAAGAAGAGTAATTTAAGAAAATATTATTAATAGATTTCTTGATTAGTTTTAGCTAGTCTAGAATCGCAAAAATTATGTGGCCATTTAGAAAATCAAATGAAGCAATTCCGGCACCCCAAGAAGCGGAGCCGAAGGGAAGAGAAATTACAGACGAAGAAGCATCTGAGTTTTCTGGGAATGAAGATTTTGAGACAGCGTTTACGACATCCCTAGAAAAAGACAGGCGTGATGCTGAGAAAAAATTATTAAGAGCTGGCACAGCAATTATCAACAACCCGGAAAATCCTGGTTCGTTGATGGAAGATAAACTTGAGTCGCGTAGAGAATTTATACAGCACGGATTTTCTTTTAGCTATGCAGAAAATCCTTATTTGCCTCCTGAACAAAGAGCGAGAATTAGAATTGAAGGAGACGTTAATGAGTATTTTGAAGGAGCGGTAAATCAAGCCGAAGATTTTAAAAAGAAGGTTGGTGCTATTAAACCTTTTGCGCTCACCGAAAATACACGAGACACGGAAACTAAGTTATTACCAAAAGGTTGTAAAGTTATTGTGGACCCAACTTACAAAGAATTGGTTATGGAAGACACCCCAGAGAACAGGGCTACTTTTGTGAAAAACGGCGGTACCTGGAAAAAAGCGGAAAAAGAATAAAAATTTTTATAAATAATATGTCTATAGAATCAGTGCCATCTGAGCCAATTCCCGAGCAGCAACCGATACCAGAGATAACACCACAAGAGCAACCAATAGATACCGAACCTGCTCCCCAAGAGCAGGAGGTCAAATCATTTTCACCTGATATAAAATTGGGGCAGGGAAATTGTTTTGAGATTTTAAATTTGCCCGAGGATGCTGATGAAGGTCAGATAAAGGAGAGGTTTCGCGAATTAACGAAAGCATATCATCCAGATAAGGGTGGAAATCAAGCTGATTTTATTAAATTGCACGAAGCCTATGACGAGGCAAAAAAAGCGGCAGAAAATGGAGGAGATGATGGTGTCGCGCCAGAAGCTATTATGGTTGCTGCTGCTGGAGTTTCTGCATCTGGCATGCCTAAATTTTCAAATAATCCAGAAGCGAGAAGAAGCGCGGAAGATGCCGTGGTTACTGCGAGAACAATTGCTGAGAAGGAAAGAAATTTAAGTGAAGCTCAAAAAGCTCAAACTTTCGCTGATATCGAGCGACAAAAAGAATTTGAAAGAAGGGCTAATCAAGAGCATGAGGAGGTGCAGGAATTTATGAGAAAAACCGCAATTGAGAATGAGGCAAAACAAAGAAAAAGAGATGAAATAAACAGAAGAGATTATGAAAAATTAAGAGCCGAATTTACTAGGGATGCGTTTATGGGTGTGATATTTCCATCCCAAGAGTTGATGTCGCAGAGTGAGATTGATCAAATGGCATCATTCGGTAGGATTTTACAAGCTGCAGATAAGGAATAAAGACTTGACATTCAGAGTGAGATAGAATAAGATATTAGTATAGTTAATATTCCATAGACAGCAGGTTCCTTAGGGAATAATTCCTGCCGAGGATAAACATTGTTTTATGTTTATTTGTCTGTGGAAGCAGGCATTTTTTTATTTAAAACAGCGAAGAATAAGGTGTTCAGCGTAAATGAGGCATCAATGTATTTTATATATTAGATGACCTCATTTCCGAAGCAATCTTGTTCGCCTCGCTCACAAGACCGTGGCACTTAATAAAGCTCAAAAAGCAAAGCAAATAGAATCAATTAAAGAAAGAATTGCAGAGCAGAAATCTGTGATTTTTGTGGACTTTGCAAGGGTTCCTTCAAAAGATTTATTTGATTTAAGAAAATCTTTAAAGGAGCAAGGTTGTAATATGAAAATTGCCAAGAAAACCTTAGCTAGAATCGCTCTTGGAAGGTCAAACATATCTTTTTGGAATAAAATAAAAGAAAGTATTCCCGGGCAGTTGGCAATGCTTTTTGGAATTGAAGACGGAATAGCTCCTGCAAGAATAGCAAATAATTTTGCTAAAAATCACGAAGACCTTAAGATTTTATGTGGGATTTTTGAGAACAGATTTATAACAAAAGAAAAAGTATTGGAATTGGCTTTAATCCCACCAAGAAACGAATTGTTGGGCAGATTGGTCGGCTCTATTTACAGCCCAGTATCAAGTTTTGTGCGGGTATTAGATAAAATCAGAGAAATAAAATAAAATTAAAAAAAATTAAATATAAAACTATGGCAGACGAACAAAAAGCAGATGCACCAGCTCCAGCAGCTGATGAGCAAAAGCCAGCTGTTGATGCAGGTAAAAAAGTAGAGGTTCCAGCTAAGTTCGAAAAACTGGTTGGAGAAATAGAAAAAATGCCAGTTATAGAATTGGCAGAGCTAGTTAAGTTTTTGGAAGCAAAATTCGGCGTTTCAGCCGCAGCTCCAGTAGCAGTAGCCGTTGCAGGTGGAGCTGAAGCCGCTGAAGAAAAAACTTCTTTCAACGTTGAGCTAAAAGAGGTTGGTGCTAAAAAAATTGAGGTTATCAAAGCTGTAAGAGATGTAACGGCCAAAGGATTAAAAGAATCAAAGGATTTAGTTGACGCTGCAGCAGGTGGAACAGCCCAGATGATTAAAGAGGGTGTGAAGAAAGAAGAAGCAGACGAAATAGTGAAGAAATTCACCACCGCCGGTGCCAAAGTAGAAATCAAATAGTTCCTCAAAAACAGCCCGCAAGGGCTGTTTTTTTGTTGCGTTAGTGGTAAAATTGGTTAAACGGGCAGTTAGTTCATTGGTAGAACGTTCCGTTCATTCACCCCGTTAGATATTACGGGTGGTTAGCTCAGTGGTAGAGCATTGCATTCACATTGCAGGGGCCACAGGTTCGAACCCTGTACCACCCACAAAATATCTAACGGGGCAAGTCGGAAAGGTAATAGGTTCGATTCCTATACTGCCCACTAGTATTATGGTAAATAGCTTTAGAAAAATTTATTGGACAGATCACTCGAAAATTAAAATGAGGCAGTATGGATTGTCGATTTCAAAACTTTTAGGAATTTTACAAAAACCAGAAAGAAAAGAGCAGGGGATTGCTCCGGGAACCACCGCTGTGATGAAAACTAACAAGAAGTTTGTCAATAAAACAATCCCATTGCTTAAAGCAAAGTGGAAACCGACGAAAGCGCCCGGAGAAATATGGATAATGTATAAAGATACAAAAATACAATCAGTTTTAACAAGAAAAATAATTAGCGCCTGGCGCTATCCTGGAATTTCAAAGCCCGGAGATGCTATACCAATCCCAGATGATATTCGCCTTGAGCTCGAAACTAACAATGAATTCAAATAAAATTATTGGATACGTGTTGCTTATAGTAGGATTATTATTGATAATTTTGCCCTTATGGCAGACATATAGTATTTTTACTGGCAAGTCGCTTCCACCGCAGGTTTTTATGAACGCTGTTCCACTAACAGTGGACAATAATGTTGCTATCACAGATGTACAGGGGCAAATGCAAAATGCATTAATAAAAGTTTTGCCCATTAATCTCATAAATAATACTTTGAATCTTGCAAGTTGGCTAATTTTGATGTGGATTTTGATTTATGGTGGTAGCAAAATCTCTGGAATTGGTGTAAAATTACTAAATGGAAAAGAGTAATTCAGATAACATATTTACAACCTGGCTAAAATGGCAATTTTATGAAATGCCTAAATTTTTGTTGCAAGCGTGGAACAATTATTTTCTTTTCTCAGTTAATTATTTTTCATTTACCCTTTTATTAAAAACATTATTTTCTCCGTGGAGAAGATATAGGTGGAGATACCCTAGAGGATTTGATTTGGGTGAGTTTTTTGGCACACTAATCTCTAATTTTTTCTCTCGAATATTAGGGGCCCTGATGAGGGTTGTTTTAATCATTGCTGGAATTTTTTTCCAGTTGTTTGTCGTAATCGCTGGTTTGATCATTTTTATAGCGTGGTTTTCCCTGCCTTTTATCGTTGTTACGGGCTTTTTATTTATTTTAATTCACTAACCAATGGAATTTAATTTAGAAAACACAGCGGTTTACCGAGCATTAAGAAGAAAAAACTTCCCATTGTTTAAGTTTGCCGGTTTTTTAAAGAATTTTTTTCTTTCTCTGTTCATTCTATCCTTAATTTTATTCTTGGCATCTTTTGCAGGGTTAACTTCTGAACGCAGAGCAACAGATATGGCTGTTTTGTTTTTGGGTCTTGTTTTTATTTTTTGGGATTTGGCCTTATTTAATGAAATAAAAATAAAGAACCCAAAGATTTTTCAAAAACTTTCGGATGCGATCTCTAATTTAGATAATTATAATTTAGCCGAATTTTTGAGTTTAGATGCCACTGAAATTATAGATTATACTTTTAAATTCTGCAAGCAGAAGAATTTAAACATCAACTCGACAGCATTTTTTTATTTTAGTGTAAAAGCGGGCAAAGATATTTCTATTATTGCGTTGAGGCTAGGTATTGATATTAAAAAACTGGAAATAGATTTAAAAAATTATTTAGAAAAAATTCCAAAAAAAGACAATTCTAAGCCGATTTTTTCGGAGGACTTTCAAAGCACAATAAAAGAGGCGGCAATCGCTTCAAGCGCTAGGGGATATAATTGTATAGGAGAAAAAGAGCTGTTTGTCGCTTTATCGAAATGTGATGATTTTTTCAAAAAGGTTTTAATTGAGTATGATTTAAAACCACAAGACGTAGAAAATATGACATTATGGCTTGCTTCCTCTGAGGAATTTTCAGAAAAAAATAAGCAATTTTGGTCCCGTGAAAATTTATTAAGACAAGGGTCTTATGGCAAGCAATGGGCATCGGGATACACCATAACATTAGATAGGTTTTCTGTTGATTGGACAAAGTCTGTTTCTAAATGGATGTTCAGAGAAATAATAGGTCACAAAAAAGAGATAGAAGAAACAGAAAGAATTTTAGCAAGGTCTAATTTGAGTAACGTTTTGATAGTTGGCAATCCGGGAACAGGAAGAAAAAGCATTGTTGAGGCGCTGGCACAAAAATGCTACTTGGGTACAAGTTTTTCAGAATTAAACAACAAAAGAGTACTTGAATTAGATGTTGTTGGCTTGTCGGCGCAAATACAAGATTTTGAGAAACTTGAATTGACGTTAGACCAAATATTTTCTGAAACATTAGCTGCTGGCAATGTTATATTGATAATAGACGAATTACAAAATTTTGTGGGCCAGACCGTGCAAAAAGCCGGCTCGGTTGATATATCCGGAATACTTTCAAAATATTTAGCTATTCCAAGCTTCCAATTTGTAGGAATCACATCTTATGATGGGCTTCACAGAAACATAGAAGAAAATTCGGCGCTTTTAGATTTTTTCCAAAAAGTTGAAGTTAGAGAAGTCTCAGAAATGGATACAATTAGGATTTTGCAAACATCTGCCTTGGAATTAGAGTATAAATACAAAATGCTGATATTGTATCCCACCATCAGAGAAATAGTAAACCTTACCGGACGCTATATGCCAAGCTTACCTTTTCCCAAAAAAGCGTTGGATGTTTTAGATGAGGTAGTGGTTTACGTTCAAGGAAAAAAAGAGAAAGTAGTTTTTCCGCATCATGTATCCGAAGTTGTATCTACTAAAACAGAAATACCTTTGGGAAAAATGGAAAGCAAAGAAAAAGAAACCTTGCTTAATCTGGAAAATTTAATTCATCAAAGAATTGTAAACCAAGAAGAAGCCGTGAGGCAAATATCTATTGCTATGCGAAGGGCGAGGGCTGGTCTTTCTTCTAAAAAAAGGCCCATGGGAACATTTCTATTTTTGGGCCCCACCGGAGTAGGCAAAACAGAAACATCAAAAGCGTTGGCTCAAATATATTTTGGCTCTGAAGACAAAATGATTCGCCTTGATATGTCGGAGTTTCAAGCAATATCAGACATTCCTCGCCTAGTGGGAGCAGTCAGCCCCATTGAAATGCAAGGGCTTTTAACAACGCCCGTGAGAGAGTCGCCATTTTCCTTGGTTTTACTGGACGAAATAGAAAAGTCGCATCCCAACATATTAAATTTATTTTTACAGGTTTTTGACGAAGGCCACATTACAGACGGGCAGGGCAGGAAGGTTATGTTTACCAACACCATAATTATTGCCACATCTAACGCTGCAGCAGATATGATTTTTAAGGAAGTAGAATCTGGCAAACCAGTTGATAGGCAAGAACTTATAGGTTCATTAATAGAAAAGGGAACATTTAAGCCCGAATTTATAAACCGTTTTGACGCAACCGTAATTTTTCATCCCTTATCAAAAGATAATCTCATGCAAATAGCCCAGCTTTTATTGGGCGGTTTGCAAAAAAGTTTAAAAGAAAAAGAAATTGATTTTGAAATTACAGAATCTCTAAAGTCAGAAATTGTAGAGCTTTCGTATAAGCCAGAGTTTGGCGCTAGAGAAATGCGCAGGGTGATACAAGACAAAGTAGAAAATTCTATTGCACAGGCGCTTTTGTCAGACAAAATTCAAAAAGGCGACAAAATACAGGTTAACCCAGAGAGCTTTGAGGTGATTGTTAACCCGGTTGAATAATTTCGGCGATGTCGAAATTACCGCTTCGCGGTATTCGATCGGGTAAACCCAGTGGAATAAGCCACTACAAATGAAGTTTTAAACGCCCAAGACGTAGTCTTGGGCGTTTGCGTTGACTTTATCCTTGTATTATAATAAGGTCTATTTATTCAATGGGGTTTCCCTGATAGCTCAATTGGGAGAGTGGCCAGCTAATAACTGGTAGGTTCCAGGTTCGAGTCCTGGTCAGGGAGCCAAACCCGCAATGTCTGCAGACGAAACCGTTCAAAGGGTCCAGAGAAGACCAAACCGTTGCTAACAGCTGTGAAGCTGGTAGAACAGCCAGGCCTTCGAGGACTACACCCTAGAAAAACGGAACTGCACGACTGCGGGATAGGGGAGGATGTCTTTCACGAGACAACTTCCCCTTCTTTTTTTTTGAAAAAATTTTTGCTAATATAATAGATACATTATGCCAGTTGATTTAGCAAAACTTAACAAAGAGCAGAAAGAGGCGGTGTTGCACGGCAAGGGCCCGCTTTTGATTGTGGCTGGAGCCGGAACAGGAAAAACAACTGTTATTACCCAAAGAATTGTAAACCTCATAGAAAAAAAACTGGCAACGCCAGAAGAAATTTTAGCTGTAACTTTTACAGAAAAAGCAGCCTCTGAAATGGAAGAAAGGGTTGATAAGTTGTTGGATTTTGGATATATGGATTTATGGATTTCTACGTTCCATTCTTTTTGCGAAAAGGTTTTAAGAGAAAACGCTTTAGACATTGGGCTACCACCTGATTTTAAAATTTTAGACAATACATCGGGCTGGCTTTTAGCGCGCCAGAATTTAGACAAATTTGATTTAAATTATTATAGGGCACTAGGAAATCCCACTAAGTTTATTCAAGCGTTGATTTCTCATTTTTCACATTGCAAAGATCAGGAAGTTTATCCAGAAGATTATTTAGAATATGCCGATAAATTAAAAACTAGTGACGACGCGCCAGAAAATCAGGAAACCGAAAGAATTAAAGAGGTTGCCAATGCTTACCACGTTTACCAGCAACTTTTGCTTGAAAATAGCGCTTTAGATTTTGGCGACCTTATAAATTATTGTTTAAGACTTTTCAAAAAGCGTCCTCTAATTTTAAAAAAGTATAGAGAAAAGTTTAAATATATTTTAGTTGACGAATTTCAAGATACAAACTGGGCGCAATACGAGCTTATAAAATTACTAGCTGAACCCATTAACAATTTAACTGTGTGTGCTGACGATGACCAGGCAATTTACAGGTGGAGAGGCGCTTCGTTCTCAAACATTGTGCAATTCGATAAAGATTTTTTAAAATCTAAAAAAGTTTCTCTTACAAAAAATTACAGGTCTAGCCAGAATATTTTAGATTTGTCGTATAAGTTTATTAAACAAAATGATCCCGACAGATTGGAATTTCAGACCAAAATAGATAAAAAACTTTTGGCGGATACAAAAGATAAAGGGTCAGTTGAGCACATACACGAAACTACATTAGATAAAGAAGTTGGAGTTGTTTTAAAAAAGATTTTAGAAATTTTGAAGAAAGACAAAAAAGCATCTTATAATGATTTTGCAATATTGGTGCGCGCAAACGATTCAGCTGTTCCTTTTACAAAGGCGCTAGAAAGAGCTGGAATTCCTTACCAATTTTTGGCTTCAAGGGGGTTGTACTCAAAACCAATAATTTTAGATATAATTTCATATTTTAAATTGCTAGACAATTATCACGAAGGCACAGCTGTTTACAGAATTTTAAGTTTGGCGGTTCTTGGAATTGCAGACACAGACGTGGCTATCATAACGCAATATTGCCGTAAAAAAACCAAGTCCCTTTTTGACGCATTGCAAGAATTAGCTTTAATCCCGGGGATTTCAGCTAAAACACAAGAAAAAGTTGCTTTTATTTTAAGTTTGGTAAAAAAACATAGCCAGCTGGCAAGAGAGAAATCGGTTTCCGAAATTTTAATCTCATTTTTAGAGGACTCTGGCTATTTGAAATATTTAATCGACAAAAACGAGACAGAAAAAATTGATTTACTAAATCAGTTTTACAAAAAAATAAAAAATTTCGAGGAGACCGCCGTAGAATCAACCCTTAAAGTGTTTATGGAGGAAATGAACCTTGAATTAGAATCTGGCGAGGAAGGAAAACTCCAATTTGACCCAGAGCAAGGGCCAGATATGATAAAAGTAATGACAATCCATGGAGCTAAGGGCTTGGAGTTTAAGTATGTGTTTTTGGTAAATATGGTTGACCGCAGATTTCCTACAGACCAAAGAAAAGACCCCATTGAGCTTCCCGATGAGCTAATAAAAGACATAAAACCAAAGGGAGATGTTCATTTACAGGAAGAAAGAAGGCTTTGCTATGTGGCAATGACAAGGGCTAAAAGAGAGCTTTATTTTACCTCGGCTGACGATTACGGAGGTCAGAAGAAAAAGAAATTATCAAGATTTTTAGTGGAAATGAAATATCAAGCAACTAACAACTCACAACTAACTTCTAACAAAAATGAATTGTTGGCGGAGAAAATTAAACCAATTGAAAGATTAAAAAACAAAGTAGCGCCACAATATTTACCAGAACACTTTTCCTATTCTCAGTTAGCCGCCTTTGAAAAGTGTCCCCTTCAGTATAAGTTTGGGTTTATTTTAAAAGTGCCGACAAAAGGTAAAGCCGTTTTTTCTTTTGGAAAAACAATGCACAATACATTGTACGAGTTTTTAAAAACTGCTAACGAAGAAAAGAAATCAACTCAGGCAGACCTGTTTGGCGTTAAGGGAAAGCCCGCCTACGCCAAAAAGGCTCTGGCGAGGTTTTCAGATTTTGACCAACTTGTCAAAATATTCGAAAAACAATGGATTGATGAGTGGTATGAAGACCAAAAGCAAAAAGATGAGTATTACAAAAAGGGCAAGGAAATTATCAAGAATTTTTACAGCCAGTTTGAAAAGAATCCTCCTAAAATTTTAAAAATAGGTGAAGCTTTGGCGTTGGAGCTACCATTCAACCTAAAGATAGGGGATTATACGTTGTTTGGCGTGATAGACAGAATCGACGAACAGAAAGATGGTGTTACCATTATTGATTACAAAACAGGGCAGTCAAAGGATAAATTAGATATAGATGCAAAAGAACAACTTTTAATTTACCAAATAGCAGCTCAAGAGGTTTTACATATAAAACCAAAACAACTTGCGTATCATTATTTAGACGACGGAAAAATTGCTTCCTTTTTGGGTTCAGAAAACGATCTCCAAAATCAAAAACAAAAAATAATAGAAAAAATAGAAAAAATAAAAAACAGCGAATTTGAGCCCACTCCCGGATGGCAGTGCCAATACTGTGACTTTAAAGACATCTGCGACTTTGCACAAAGATAAAAATATTGGTAGAATTATATCTATATGGAAACAATATCTTTTGAAGAATTCAAGAAATTAGACATAAGAATTGGTAAAATAATATCTGCCAAAAGGGTGGAGGGCTCAGATAAGCTTCTAAAATTAGAAGTAGATTTTGGCTTAGATAAGCGTCAAATTATAGCTGGCATTGGTAAGGCTTATGATCTAGAAGGTTTAATAGGAAAGGAGTGCCCATTTGCTTATAACTTAGATTCTCGCGTCCTAAAAGGTCTGGAGAGCCAAGGGATGATACTTTGTCCATCAAACGATGGCGAGCCGGTTTTATTGCATCCCGACAAAGAAATTTTGCCAGGGAGCGTGGTGAAGTAATTTAAGATTAAAAATATGAATAGCATCATAAAAGATGAGTTTGGTCCAGAATATGTAATAAATATTTATGACCCGAAACTAAAAATGGAGGGTTTTTTGGTTATTGATAATACTGTTTTGGGGCCGGGCAAAGGCGGAATAAGGATGTCTGCAAATGTTACAGCCGAGGAGGTATTTCGCCTAGCAAGAACAATGACCTTTAAAAATGCGGTGGCCGGTTTACCGTTTGGCGGAGCTAAAGCCGGAATTGTGTGGCCCGGCGGAAGCCCAGAATTAAAAAAAGAATTTATACAGAGCTTTGCGCGAGCCATAAAATATCTTATCCCCAGAAAATATATCGCAGGCCCCGATGTAAATACGGGCGAAAAAGAAATGCAGTGGTTTGTTGAGGCAACAGGAAACTGGAGGTCAGCTACTGGGAAGCCGGCAGGGCTTTGCATTCAGGTATTCAGAAAACACAAGGGCTATCATGAAGAAAAATGCGGACTTCCGCACGAGTTTGGAAGCACTGGGTTTGGCGTGGCAAAATCTGCTGAGGTTGCCGCCAGCTTGGCGGGCATTAATATTAAAGGAGCTAGGGTTGGTATACACGGCTTTGGAAATGTTGGAAGTTTTGCCTATAAATTTTTGCGAGAAATGGGGTCTAAAATTATACTTTTGGCCGATTCAACGGCCGTAGTCCTAGAAAAAGACGGCTTTGATGACAAAAAAATTCAAAAAATTATAAACAGCAAAAAAACGCTAAAAGATTATCCCTTCGGAAAGAAATTGTCTGCTGAAGAATTTTGGGCAGTTCCAACAGAAATTTTAATACCAGCGTCTGTCACCAATGTCATCAACGCTTCTAACAAAAATAAGATAAAAACTAAAATGATTGTTGAGGCAGGAAACATTCCGATGTCTGAAGAAATTGAGAAGGAGTTGTTCAAAAAAGGAATTTTGATTATTCCAGATTTTATAGCCAATGCTGGTGGAGTTATTTCTTCGTATGCAGAATACCGCGGATATAATCCCAAAAAAATGTTTGATACAATAGAAAAAAAAATAATAGAGAATGTTAAACGTGTTTTGAAGCAAAGCATAAAAGATAAAAAAAATCCACGGGATGTGGGAATGGACTTAGCCATCAAAAAATTGCGATTGAAGAATATTAAATAATAGCGTATAATATTAATTAGAAATTAATCCTCAACAAATCATGAATAAAAAATTAATAATAATTTTAATAATATTAATAGTCGCAATTGTCGGAATTTGGCTCGCATACAAAAATCCCCAGCCGGCTGCACTGAGCTTGTCTTCTGAAAGTTCGGCGGTGGTAGATGCGCCAAAGCAAAGCATCAGTTCGGACAGTTACGATATTCAAGGAATGAAAGTAGAAATTCTACAACAAGGAGCTGGTGAAGAAGCAAAAACTGGCGATACGGTAACTGTGAATTATCTTGGGAACCTACAAGATGGAACAAAATTTGATTCCTCGATCGATAGAGGACAGACGTTTCAACTCACTTTGGGTCAAAACAGCGTTATAAAGGGCTGGGAACTCGGAGTTACGGGGATGAAGGTGGGCGAGAAAAGGCGCTTAACAATTCCGCCAGAATTAGCTTATGGCGCACAAGGAGCCGGCGGAGTTATACCTCCAAACGCAACTATAATCTTTGAAATAGATTTATTGGGAATAAACGAAGAAAACAAATAGAATTTTACAAACAAAAAACCCATCTTTACTAACAAGGATGGGTTTTTTTGTTTACTAATTTTGGTCAAAAATTGAGACTAAATAACTATCAATATCGCGTTGGTTTAGATCGTAAAAATGT
>Ga0268276_1002013_pt1 | contig 18306 bp, 13 predicted proteins | sample saktaG_4_FD_190145 | JGI IMG/M metagenome (GOLD analysis project Ga0268276, IMG submission 190145) | Saline water microbial communities from Sakinaw Lake, British Columbia, Canada - sak_2010_1_5_45m | ecosystem: Environmental > Aquatic > Non-marine Saline and Alkaline > Saline ...
CGGTTGACGCCTCCCGGCAACACGCGGCAGTGGCAATGGAACACCCAAGCCCCGGCGCGCAATTACGGCCGCGGCATGCGCTTTCTCGACAAGCCGGGGAACGGCATGATTCCCGGCCAGGGGATCAAGGAGGACGACTTGTTGAAGCTGACGGCCGCGATCGATGGCAATGCGATCTCGATGATCCTCCATGCGTTGAGCCAGAAGAGCAGCACCGACGTTCTTTCCGCGCCAAAAGTGGTCACCAAGTCGGGTCAAGAGGCGATCATGAAGGTCGTCACCGAATACATCTACCCAACCTCATTTGAGGTGACCGGATTGACGAGTGGCGACACTGCTGATGGTGCTGCTGCACGCACCTCGGGCGCCGTGGTTCAGCCAATGGACTTCGAAACACGCGAGGTCGGCGTGATCCTGCAGGTGATTCCCGAGGTCTCCGCCGAGGGGCAGATGATCAACCTGATGATGAACCCCCAGGTCGTCACCGAGCCGGAATGGAGGAACTACGGGTCATTGATCCCGCAGTATGATGCCGATGGTTCTGTCATCATCGATCCGGAGACCGGCAGGCCCCTCTATTACCAACTGCCCATGGAGCAACCGCTCTTCAAGGTGCGCTCGATCTCGACGAGCATCTCGATCTACAACGGCGCCACGGTCGTCATGGGCGGGATGATTACTGAAGAGCGGGTGGCTATGTTCGATAAGATCCCGTTCCTCGGCGACATTCCCTACTTTGGCCGGTTCTTCCAAAGCAAGGCGGATCGGACGCAAAAGCGAAACCTGCTGATTTTCGTGACGGCCCGTCTCGTGGATCCCGCGGGTCGCGCGGTGCGGACCGCTGGCGAGGAGAAGTTGAGCACCGACGTGCCTGATACCTTTGCGGGAGGCGCCGTCCGGCCGTAATCAACGCCAGAGCCGTTGCGCGAACGCCCGGGTTTCCTGACCGCCTCGTGGAGGCGGTCATGGGCTGTTGAGCTGACGGGCTCTCATCAAATTGCAGAGCACTGCATGCCGTTGCCACAATCATGCACACGGTGATTTCGAGCATGCGTTATCGGGACGCATGCGGGGCCGGGTGGTCGGCAAGGCCGGTTGTGCCACGGCAACGGAATCAACAGGAGCTGCAGAAGCCTACGCGATACCCATAGCGACCGCTGATCCCGAAAAAACGGTCACCGGATCGGTGGCAGTTCAATCGAGACGCAGGATACGGCGTGTTCTGGGACTATGAAGAGGGTGCGGTTTTTGTTGGTGGGGGAGCGCGAGTAACCCTGGCGGGTAAATCGCAAAAATTGCTCAAAAATACGCAGTGTCGAGACCACGTATGGATCTGGAATTTCTCGGACAGGATTTTGCAGGATTTGCGCGATAACACTCTCAATCTTGTTGAATCCTGTTAATCCTGTCGAAACATCCTCAGGCTTGTGCTCGGATTCCGACTCGATGCGCCTCGCGCCTTTCCACCAACCGCAATCGCACCCCTATGAAGACATCCACAATAAATACGCTTGACGATTCACCCGATAGTTGGCATATTAAGCCGCGCCCGGCCGGAAAGCGTTTTGCGATTACCGGCGGGATCGCCTGCGGCAAAAGTTCCTTTGTCCGTTTTCTGGCGGAGTCGGGATGCGAAATCATTGATGCGGATGATGTGGTTCACCGTCTTGAAGCTCCCGGAGGCCGCGCTGTTTCATTGATTACGGAGGCGTTCGGCGCGGATGTGCGCGCTGCGGATGGCGGTATCCTGCGAGACGCGCTCGGTCGCGTCGTGTTTTCAGATCCTGTCGAACGGGAACGGCTTAACGCCATCATCCACCCTCTCGTGCGGGAAGAACTGCTTGGCTGGTTCCGGAGGCCGCAGACGGGTAAGATTCGTTTTGCCGTGATTCCCCTGCTGTTCGAAATCGGATGGCGGAATGAATGGGATTTTGTGGTCTGCCTGGCCTGCAAGGCATCGGAGCAGAAGCGGCGGTTGCGGAGCCGGGGTTTGACGGAAGAGGATGCCGCAAGGCGCATCCGTTCGCAGTTGCCGGTTGCAGAGAAAGCCCGTCTTTCAGACCGTGTGGTCTGGAATGACGGATCGTTGGATGCGTTAAGGCGCGAGGCGGATTGTCTGGTTCGCGACCTTTCGGAGATAGGTGCATGAGCGAAGAAAAGCGGAAAGACCCGACCGACGGAAAGTCGGCGGATCAACGAGAGAAGGCGCCGCGCGAGAACCGCACGGGGGATCACGCTACCGGGCCGGCAGGCGAGTCGCGAGTGGCAAGCGAAGGCATCCCGGCGGGGGCGGATGCGGCAGCCGTGCGGGATCGACGCCAGAACCGCTGGGCGCGGTTTCGCGATCGACGCGACCGGCAACGGGATTTTCGTCGTCCCGAGCGTCCCCAAGCGGGTCGCGGGCGGCCGTCCGAGGAGACCGCGGATGCCGCCGCGGTTTCGCCCGAAGGCGCGCGTCCGCCCGCCCCCCGGCCGCAGGAATCCCATCCGCCGCCCCCCCGTGAGGATTTGCCGCCCATCCGGCTGACCGATCTTCAGACCAAGGAGATGGATGAGCTGACCGAACTCCTGGCCCATTTGCCGGCCGAGGAGACCGGCAACATGCGCAAGCACGAGGCTGTCTACGAGATCATTCGCAGTACCCTCAGACGCGGCGGCTCCGTCATCGCCCAGGGGACGCTTGAAATCCTCCCCGACGGCTTCGGATTCCTGCGCTCGCCGAAGAGCAATTACCTCCAGTGTCCGGAAGACGTGTATGTGTCGCCCACGCAGATCCGCAAATACGGTCTCCGTACCGGCGATCTGATCGAGGGGATCGTCCGCGACCCCAAGGAGAAGGAACGCTTCTTCGCCATGGGACGGGTCGATCTCGTCAACGGCAAACCCGCGGCCGAGGCGCGCAAACAAGTCCATTTTGAATACCTGACGCCCCTTTTTCCCGATCGGCGGATCAACCTGGAGGTCGCGCCGGACGAGGTTGCGATGCGCGTGATGGATATCTTCACGCCGATCGGCATGGGGCAACGCGGGCTGATCGTCGCGCCCCCCCGCACCGGTAAAACCGTGCTGCTGCAGAAGATGGCCAATTCGATTTCCGCCAACCATCCCGACGTGGCGCTCTTCATCCTGCTGATCGACGAACGGCCCGAGGAGGTCACCGACATGCAGCGCAACACCAAGGCGCAGGTCCTCAGTTCGACCTTTGACGAGGCGCCGGAACGCCATGTGCAGGTCGCCGAGATGATGATCGAGGTGGCCAAACGCCTGGTCGAGTCGGGCAAGGACGTCTGTATCCTGCTGGATTCCATCACCCGTCTCGCCCGTGCGTACAACACGGTGCAGCCGCACAGCGGCAAGATCCTCTCGGGCGGTGTGGACGCCAATGCCCTGCACAAACCCAAACGGTTCTTCGGCGCGGCCCGTAACATTGAGAAGGGGGGCAGCCTCACGATCATTGCGACCGCCCTGGTTGACACCGGCAGCCGCATGGACGACGTGATCTTCGAAGAGTTCAAGGGAACGGGCAACATGGAGATCTGCCTGGATCGCGCCATGGTCGACAAGCGCGTCTTCCCGGCGATCAACATCGAGAAATCGGGAACGCGCAAGGAGGAACTGCTCCTTCATCCCGAGGAACTCAGCCGGACGTGGATCTTGCGTCGCGCCTTGAACGGCGTGCCGCCGGTGGAAGCCATGGAGATGATCATCAAGCGCCTGAAGAGTTCGAAGAGCAATGCCGAATTTCTAATGAGCATCAAAGAAGTCTAACGGAGCGAACGACAATCATGAAAGTTGAGATGCAGAATGTGAGGCCCTGTCGTGTGAAGCTGCTGATTAAGGCCGACGCGGCCGAGACGCATGCCGATTTCGAGGCCGTGATGGCCCGTTACATGGCGGAAGGACGGGTCAAGGGGTTTCGGCCGGGCAAAGCCCCGCGTGCGGTGATCGAACGGCAATACCATCAGGACATCGATGGCGATATTCGCCAGCGGCTGATCAACGTGTTCAGTCATCGCGCGATCGAGGAGCAAAAACTGGCCCTGGTGTCGGTGGTGGATGCCGCTGATATTCTCTTCTCGCCCGAGACCGGCATTTCTTATGCGCTGATCTGTGACGTGGCGCCGGAATTCAAACTGCCAAAGTACCTCACTATTCCAGTCAAGAAGCACGCATCGTCGATCAGTGACGCCGATGTCGAGGGACGGATCGAGCTGCTGCGGAAACAGATTTCCAAGTATGAGGAGAGCGCGCCGGAGGGTGTGGTCGAATTGGGCGATGTGGCGCGTGTCGACTTCACAGCCGTCAGCAAAGGCAAGCCGCTCAAGGAGCTGGCGGAAGGTGCCGACTTGTTCTCCGAAGGAACCGGTTTCTGGATGCAGGTGTCCGAGCCGGAGATGATCCCCGGCGTCTCACTGGCTTTGGCCGGCATGAAAGCGGGCGAGGAAAAGACGATCAAGAACCAATTTCCCAAGGACTTTCGGATCGAGGCGCTTCAGGGAGTCAAGGCCGTTTATACGGTGAAACTCGCCGGTTTCCGCAAGATGATCCCCGCGACCGACGCGGAGTTGTGCCAGCGTTTCGGCGTCGAGACCATCGACGCGCTGCGTGAAGAAACGCGAAAGCAGATGCAACTGCAGGCCGATGCGGATGAGAAAAACCGCCGTCAGCAGGAGGTGATCGATTATCTGCTGAGCAAGACCGTGTTCGAGCTGCCCGAGAGCGAAGTGGCCGAGGAAACCAACATGACGATTCGTTCGATGCTGCGCGGTATCATCAACCGCGGCGGCACGCGCGATGATTTGGAGAAGAACCGCGACCAGTTGCTGGAGACGGCGACGAAGACGACCAAGGACCGCGTTCGCCTCCGCTACATTCTGCAACGGATCGCCAAGGATGCCGAAGTCGAGGTGTCCGAGGCGGAGCTGCAACAGAAGCTCGACGAGGTTGCGGCACAAAACAAGATGACGCCTGTCGAGATGCGCGCAAAGATCGAGCAGGGGTACGGCCTGGAGTCGTTCCGCGCTGATGTGCGTGCCGAGAAGACGCTCGAGTTTCTGGTCAATGCGGCAAAGGGGTGATCGGGCCTCTCCCACGCACCTTGAATCTAAAAGGAGCAGTGAACAGTGATCAGGTGTCAGTTGAATGCAACGTGTCAAGCGGCGCCGCCCTCGGGTGGGGATGAGCGTCGAAGCGTTGCGTGACCCAATGTTGGAGGAAATGTAAAATGTCAAATTCATCCCCTGCGTCCATGCTGGTGCCGATCGTGGTCGAGCAGACCGCCCGCGGCGAACGTTCATATGATATCTATTCACGGCTGCTCCAGGATCGGATCGTGTTCATCGGCACGGCGATTGACGATCAGGTGAGCAATCTCATCATCGCCCAACTGCTGTTCCTGCAGTCGCAGGATGCGACCAAGGATATCGCCGTCTACGTCAATTCGCCGGGCGGCTCGGTTACGGCCGGGCTGGCGATTTACGACACGATGCAGTTTCTCTCCTGCGACGTGTGCACCTATTGCGTCGGCCAGGCGTCCAGCATGGGCGCCGTCCTGCTTGCGGCGGGGAAGAAGGGGAAGCGCTTCGCCCTGCCCAACGCCCGCGTCATGATCCACCAGCCGTGGGGCGGTGCCGAAGGAGCGGCCTCCGATATCAGCATCCAGGCCCGGGAGATTCTGCGGCTGCGCGACCGCCTCAACGAGATCCTGGCGTTTCACACCGGCAAGGATGTCAACGTCGTCGCCGGCGACACCGACCGCGACTATTTTCTCTCCGCCGTCGAGGCCAAAGCCTACGGTCTGATCGACGACGTGCTGGCCAAGAAACAGATCGACACCCCGCCGACCACCGGGAAGAAGAACGCCTAGAGAGGACGTTGACTATGGCTCCCAAGACGCCAAAAAATAGGAACATGGGCTGTGTGTTCTGCGGGGCGATGGAGGCGGACGGCGCCCATATCATTGCCAACACCAGCGGGATGTGCATCTGCAGCGACTGCGTGATGACCTGCAATCAGATTCTGTTTAACTCGTCGGACGGCACGTCGACAGGTCCCATGGGTCACCCGCCGTCCGCCGACCTGGGGTCACCCCGACGCCAGACTGTCTCCAAGACGGCGGTTCAGGCGAAGGAGACGCCCCGCAAGCCGCAGGTCGTTCCCAAGCCGATCAAGATCAAGCAGGCGCTCGATCAGTATATCATCGGCCACGATTACGCCAAACGCACCCTCGCCGTCGCCGTTCATAACCATTACCAGCGGCTGAATCAGCCGCCGCCGGCCACGGGCGACGACCCGTTTGCCGATGTCGAAATCGAAAAAAGCAACATCATGCTGATCGGTCCGACGGGATGCGGCAAAACCCTCTTTGCGCGTACGCTGGCCAGGATGCTCGATGTCCCCTTCGCCATCGCCGATGCCACGACCATCACCGAGGCAGGCTATGTGGGCGAGGATGTTGAGAATATTCTCCTGTATCTCCTGCAGGCGGCCGATATGGACGTCAAACGGGCCGAGACCGGGATAATCTACATCGATGAAATAGACAAGATCGCCCGCAAGACGGAAAACGTGTCGATCACCCGCGACGTGTCGGGGGAGGGTGTGCAGCAGGCGCTCTTGAAGATCTTGGAGGGCACCACCGCTCGCGTGCCTCCAGACGGAGGACGCAAGCATCCGCAGCAGGAGTATATTTCGATCGATACGCGCAATATTCTCTTCATTTGCGGTGGCGCGTTTGTCGGTCTCGACACGTTCATCAGGGAGCGTGAAGGCAGAAGTGCCATCGGCTATCACGACCGGAGCGACAAGACAGTGGTCGGAGGGCTGGGCAAAGGCGAAGGGCTCAAGGTCGAGCCCCAGGATCTCGTCCGGTATGGGCTGATCCCCGAATTCGTCGGACGTGTCCCGATTATCACCTCGCTTTCCGAACTGACCGAAGACGACCTCGTGCGCATTTTGATCGAACCCCGGAACTGCATGACCAAGCAGTACCGGAAGCTGTTGGCGATGGAGGGTGTGGATCTGACGTTCTCCGAGGCGTCCTTGCGCACCATGGCCAAGCTGGCGATCAAACGCAAAACCGGCGCCCGCGGACTGCGGTCGGTGATGGAACATCTCATGATGGAGATCATGTTCGAAGCCCCGGGAAACCCGGCATTGAAGAATATCGAAGTGACGGACACGATGATCCATACGCAATTCGACGATCCGGACGCGGTGCTGAAAATGCTCCTCGACGCCGCTCCTTCCCCCCCCGTGACGGTGACGTCGAAAGAGGCGTAGGCCGTCGTCTTATCGTGAGAGACGAGCGGCGGATTCAACGAGGCGGAGGAGCTCGCCGAGACGGGCGTCCAGGGTGAATTCCGTGACAACAGGCCGGAGGGCGTCGGCTACATCTGCGAACGCGTAGCCGTCGGCATAAGGGCTGCAGCGGAGCCGTTCGGCAAAGGCGGCGGCGCAGACGGCGATCCGGAACTGCGGCCGGGTCGCTTGGAAGGTGCCGGAGAGATCGGACGCGAGAATCGGACGGCTGATCTCGTCCACCGCCCCGCCCGTGGCGGGGCGATAACGGACCCGTACCACACCAAGCTGGGCGTCGGCTGCCGTGTGGGTGGCGGGAGCGACGGGTTCGATTTCGTAGAGGGCCGTCACCGCCTGACCCGAGCCGACCTCGCCGGCGTCAACGGTGTCGTCGCGAAATTGTTCCGTCGTGAGCGCGCGGTTTTCGTATCCCATCTGGCGGTAACGGGCCACGGCGGCGGGGAACCACTCGACTTGAATCTTGACGTCCGACGCGATGGTGTACAAGGTCGCTGCCAGGTCATCAACAAAGGCGCGGCGCACCTCGTCCGCCGAGTCGAGAAAGCGGTAGGAGCCGTCACCCCGGTTGGCGAGCTGTTCAAGCATCTCGTCGTTGTAGGTGCCGCGGCCGACACCGAAAACGGTGAGGGTGATTCCCTGGCGGCGGTTTGCTTCAATGTGCGTGAGAATGTCGGCGGCATCCCCGGAACCGAGGTTGGCCACGCCGTCCGAAATCAGGATGACGCGGTTTTCGGCTCCGGCCTGGAAGGCGTCAGCAGCTTGGGAATAGGCGAGACGAAGTCCTGACTCGAGGTGGGTGGAACCGGTGCATTGGATGCGGTCGAAGGCGGCGAGGACGGCCTGACGTTCGGATGGGGGGACGGCGTCGAGAAGGACACGGGCGCCATCATTGAATGCCACGAGCTGGATGCGGTCGTTGGGCCCGAGGCGTCCGAGCAGTTCGTCGAGCGCCAGCCGGGCGAGTCCGATCCGGTCAATCTGCCCCATGGAGCCCGACGCGTCGACAACAAAGGTCAGAATGGCAGGGCGCGCTTCCTCCCGGCCGAGACGGCGTCCTTTGATGCCGAGACGGACGTGCGAGGTGCCGCGGCCGAATGGCGTGGGCGCGCCTTCGATGAAGATGCGGAAGGTGGCACGGTCGGGAGCGCGGTCGCCGTAATCAAAGGCGTTGACAATCTCCTCGGTACGGACGGCCTCGGGTTCCGGAAGGTTTCCGGAGAGGATAGCCTGGCGTGTCCGTGTGAATGCAGCGGTGTCGACATCGATGGCGAAGGTCGAAAACGGCTCCTCGGCGGCGATGACAAAGGAGTTGAATGCTGCGGGCACGCGCGGTGCCTTCGGGGCTGCCGCTGCGGGGTCCTGCTCGAGCTTGGGTTCAGGTTTCGGCTCGGATTCGGGTTCCGGCTCGGGTTCGGGCGCGTCGCGGGTGCCCTCATTGCGGTATTTGCGCGTCAGCTCGAGATAGTGCGTGAAGGCGTAATAAACAATGTTCACACCCATCTCATAGGCGCCTTCACTCATCTTGGATGGCAATCCGCCGCGATCTTGCTTCCACGCGGAGTGGATCTCGCCGGGATGGTAGAAGACCGCCCACCGCCCTTTGTGCTTGAGGCCCATCGCGTGGTTACCGCCATGATGCCACAGGGCGGGGGCCCCGTTGTTGAAGGAAAACGGGAGCTTGAAAAGGACGTCATCGTCGGCAATGGTGATCAGGTTCGCGCCGGGCATGAGCTGGTCCATGAAGTCGCGGAAACTCCTGTCCCACTGCGGGCTGCCGCAGTCGGCAAACAACATGCCGCCGCCCAGGAGGTATTCACGCAGAATCTTCTTCTCCTTGTCTGAAACCCGGATCTCCGTGTCGCCGGTCATGAAGACAAACGGTGGCGCATACCCTTTGGGGTATTTGGCAAGCAGTGTGATGGGGTGGGCTTCAGCTTTTGTGGCGGTTTTGAAACCGGTTATGTTGCGGAAGTAGTCAAGGAAGTTCACGTCCGCGCGCGAGGCCTCGTCCATGCCGTCGTCCCAGCCGGCGCCATCGTACTTCATGCGGATGAAACGGACGCGTGCATCCTGCATGCCGTCGGGCCAGCCGCCCGGCCCTGCGCCGCCCGCGCCCATCTTGCCTCCCCTGCCGGAGACCGCCCGCGAGGCATTGGCCATGTAGGTCACGCGCGACATCTGCCCCTCCTTTTCGGGCACGATTCGGGAGTCATTGAGCGACGAACGATCGTCGCCGGGTGGCATCGGATCGGATCCAGTCTTTCTCTCCCCCCAGTAGGAACGTATCTCCTTGATGTCGCCTTTATGATCGGTGTCCTGAACGATGTCTGCGGCGTCCAAGGATGGAAAGCCGAATCGCTCCGCAGAGAAGGGGTTCATCACGGGGCGTTTTTTGGATCCACCGGTTCGAGCGGTCACGATCTTGTCATCACGCTCGCCCTTGGCCCCTGTGTCTGCACCCGCCGTCCGGGAACCAACGATTCCACGAAAAAATACAGGCGATTTGACTTGTTCTTCGACGGCGCGATCTGAGATCGGCGTGTCGTTACCTGACGGTTTTGGGTCGGCTGCTGGCGAAGCGCTGCCAAGTCGGATTTCCGTGGCTTCCATCAGCTTGCCGGTCCTGACTGCCAACTTTCCTTCGAGCAGGCTCGCCTCGGCATGGTCCGGCGCGATTTCACGAACACGTGCCAGCGCCTCGCGCGCGCCTGCATAGTCCTCCTGATCGAACTTCGTGAGCGCTTGCTGATAGCGCGCCTCGCTTTTAACGGACGCATCGCCATCCTTGTCGAGCTTCTCGAGCCGTTCGAGCGAGACATCGTATTGGCGCGTCAACCGTTCAACTTCGGCGATTTTCAATTCGGCGTGTTTGGCCGCATCGGTTCTGCCGGATATAGGATCAGTGACGACACGTTCGTATTGAGCCTTGGCACAGGGATAATCCCCACGGGCTTTGGCGATATCGGCAATGGCAATCTGCAGTTGTGCCCTCATTTCGGGACTGGCTTTCGCCTGTGCAGCCTCAGAAATTGAATCCCATGCGTGCGTGTCGCCGCCGTCGCGGCCATCTTTGGTCCATGCCTCGCTTGTCCATCCGGGCTGCTTTGCAGTATCGGTATCGACTGGCGGAGCTATCCTTCTGAAGACAACGGGCTTCTTTTCGCCTGCTCGGAACTCAGTCTCATCGCTGATGCCATCATCGTCACGATCGGCGGCTTCGCCGTTCTCCCACCTGTCACCCCCACCCTCGGGGGGGCGGTGGGGGCTACCAGAAAAGGTCTCTCCGGAAGTCCAAAAGTTGTCCCCAAGGCCGTTTCCGTCTTCATTTGCTGCTTCGGTCATTACTCTGAAAGAGGTGTCGACCCCTGCATCGCCGTACGCGTCGGCCGATAAGGCGAAGGAAAACTCCGGCTCTCCACTGCCTTTGGGGATACGATAGGGGGACGCATGTGGAAAGAAGAGGGTTGCGCCGAGAACGATGAAGAGGGTGGCGGCGAGGCCGATCACGGGCCCAAGCCAGAAGCGGGTACGACGGCGGTGGCGGGGTGGTTGGATGGCGAGGACGCTGGCGAGACGGCCCGGGTCGAGGCTGCGGGGGACGGCGGCATCCTGAGCGAGGGCGGCGCGCAGAGTGTCGAGGAGGGGTGCGAGATTGGCGGCTGTGGCACGGCAGGCGGGACAGGCGTCCACGTGGGCCTGGACGACCTCGGCCTCGGCCGGCGACAGGTCCCCGAGAAGGGAGGTGGTCAGACGGTTTTCGAATGGGCAGTGTTTCATACGCCCTCCTTGCGGCTGACCTGACGGGCCAGCTTCTTGATGGCCGTGTGGAGCAGGGAGCCGACCGTGCCGCGGGGGCGGCTGATGACGGCGGCGATCTCGTCGTAGCTCAGGTTTTGCTGGAGACGGAGGAGGATGACCTGGCGCTCGTCCGGGCCGAGCGTGTCGAGGCAACTGAGGACAAGGTCGCGGCGGTCCTGATCGGGCATCGGATCGGTGTGGCGGCCGCCGTAGAGGATTTCGGCCTCGGCTGCGCCGCAATCGTGGAGGCGTTTGCGGCGCGACTCGCCGCGGATGAGATCGACCGCTTCGTTGTGGGCGACGCGAAAAAGCCATGGTTTGAGGTCCCCGCCGGCTTCCTGCAGGGGGCTCCAGTTGCGGAAGAGTTTGACGAATACCATTTGCACGACATCCTGCGCCAGTGTGGCGTTGCACAACAGCCGGGTGGCATAGCGCAACAGGGGTTTCTGGTAGTCCCGGACGACGGCGGCAATGCGTTGCGCCCGCAGGTCCGAGGCCGGTTCTGTTAAAGCCGTTGGGGGAGGCATATGCGTTCCTCTACGGGTCGTTACACAGATAATACGTTTCACACATCTGACGTGTTGAAATATTCTTTCATCCGCTCGCGACCATGCCGCGCGATGCGCCGCATTAAACGGCGAAAGAAGAACAATACTCTCAAATGAATGGCATATCAAATGATTTTGTCTGCAGAAGTGGGCTTGATGGGCCTTGTCAGCAATTCTCTTTTTGGAGATGGAACCATCGGCATCGGCGTCGGGGTCGGCGTCGGGGTCGGGGTCGGTATCGGTATCGGGGTCGAAAACCCTTTGTTTTGTCGATACCGATACCGACCCCGACCCCGACCCCGATGGTTACATCTCCATATTGAGAATTGCTGCCATGCAGGGGATTACCATTGCCGATTGCGGCTGGAAATGGTACCCTGTCGGCATTCATCTCCGCTGCCGGTTCGGGCGGAATGCGAGTGGAACTGACGTTCAACAAGGAGACCAACCATGGCAAGCATCAAGGGATCGAAGACGGAGATCAACCTACTGACCAGTTTTGCGGGCGAGTCGCAGGCGCGGATGCGCTACACGTTCTTTTCGAGTGCGGCCCGAAAAGAGGGTTTTGTGCATATCGCCAATCTCTTTATGACGACGGCCGAACAGGAGAAGGAACACGCCAAGCGGATGTTCTCGTTTCTGGAGGGAGGCGCGGTCGAGATACGAGCGGCTTATCCGGCCGGCGTGATCGGCAAGACGCGTGACAACCTGATAGCCGCAGCGGGCGGTGAGCACGAGGAGTGGACGCTGCTGTATCCCGAATTTGCCAAAGTCGCGCGCGCGGAAGGGTTTGCGGATGTTGCCACCCTGTATGAGAAGATTGCGGTTGCCGAGCAGAACCATGAGCGACGCTACCGCGCGGTGGCGGCGATTCTCGAAGCGGGCCGTGTGTTTGTCCGCCCAACGTCCGTGAAGTGGTACTGCATCAACTGCGGCTACATCCACGAGGGGCCATCCGCTCCCAAGCTGTGTCCGGCCTGTCTGCATCCGGTCGACCATTTCGAGCTGCTCGTTGAAGAGAGCTGATCATCAATGCGCCATTTGCAGAATTTCAGGGCGTGTGCTATGATTTCACCATGAAACGCGATCCGATGCGAAAAGGTCGATCAAGCGCCATGCGTCTGATCTGTGCGGGAGTCGTGCTGTTTGCGGCTACGGAGGGGCATGCCTTTTTCGGCCGGTCGAGCCATGTGAAGCAGGATATTGAGGCTGCCGTGAAGCAGGCGGCGGAGATTTCCCGCGAGGCAGAACAGGCGTGGAAAGACGGTCAAGATGCCGCCCGCGCGATCGCGCTTTATCAACAGGCCGTGGACATGTGTCTGGAGACGGAAGAGAAACACCCCAAGGCCGATCTCGGTGCCGTGCGGTTTCGGCGCGCGTTTTGCGAGACGCAGATTGACCAAGTGAAGTTTGACGCCGCGACAGGACCGCATCGGCGGATGGCGATGATGGAAGCGCGGCCGGATCCGCTTGTGAAAGAAGAGGCGGATGGGGTCGCAGATCCGGTGGCGGCTGATGCGACGCCGCCGACAATTCCTGCCGACGCCGGGGAGGGAGCCGGGCCCGCAACGGCTGGGCAGTCGGCCGTGCCTGTATTGGTGAGGGTCGGCGACGAGCTGGGGTGGGCCCGCGACATGCTCGATGCCGATGATCCGCGCGAGTCGAGAGGCGCGCTGATGAAGGTCCTTCAAGCCGAGCCCGACAACCGTGAGGCCCGTCTGCTCCTGGCTGTCTTGAATTGCAGGAGTCTGGCGTTCCAGGATGCGCTTCTGATCCTGGAGGATCTGCAGGCGGAGGGCGAAGACGAGTCGGTGCAGTTGCTGATCGCCGGTGCGTTTCTGGGGGCGGGACAGCCGTATCGGGCCATGCTGGAACTCGATAAACTCCTGACGGAGAATCCGACCCATCCCGATGCCCTGATGAACATGGCCTATCTGACGATGGAACTATCGGCCAAAGCTTCGGAGGCCGAGATGTACTATCGGTTGGCCATTAAATTCGGCGCCGTGCGCGATCTGGCGTTTGAGAAACGCATCGGTTTTTAACATAATTTAGGTTCAATCTTCTCGTGTTGGAGCTATGCCACTGCGTGCTACTGGGTGGCCACGGCATTTCTTAATCCGCTCTACGGCCGGATGCGACCGAGGCGATCCAGAACGAGCTGTTCCGCATCGGTAACGGCGGCATAGAGTTCGAAACGGTCTTTTGCCTGACGCAAGCACGGCAGGCAGTCGGTTGTGCCAAGCATGGTGCAGAGGCGGGCGAGGGTGTGGAGATGGAGGCGGTCATCGAGGCAGCACACAAGGAAGAAGATGTCGGTGTTCTGCCCGTCGGGAGCCCCGAAGGGGAGGGGAGTGGCGGTGCGGGCGAGGACGACAAACGATTCGGCGGCGAGGTAGGGATCGTGGTTGCGCGGGTGGACGAGTGCCACGCCGCCGGCTAGGCCGGTGGAACAGGCGGCTTCGCGCGCTTCGAGGCTGTTGATCAGGTCGGCCGGGGCGTAGAGCAGGCCGGCCGCTTCGGCAACGCCCACCAGATCGCGCAAGACAGACGCCTTGGTGCGCGAGGGGAGGTCGACCACCGTGCGCCCGGGGTCGAAAAGCGTGGCAATCAATGCGTAGTCGCCGTCGCCGCAGCGGGTTCCCATTGAACTGCCGTGGTGGTAGTCCTTGAGATGACGGTCGGTCATCCGCAGAATCCGTTGCGACGCCCAGGCGTCGAGTTCGTCACGGTCAAAACCAAACCGCCCGCCGCTCTCTGTGAAGGGCACCTCCCGTTGCTTCACAAGCCGGGCCAGGTAGCCGGTATCGAGGTGCAGGTATTTCGCCGCCTCGTCGAGGGTCAGGTGTTTGCCAGCCATAATCACATCCACGTCACACCTCCGGCGCGCCATCCGGGTCCCACCAGAAGAGGTACTGTAGGCACTAGTATCACGTGCCGATGGCGACCCGTCAAGCGAGAAACGGCGCGAAACGCGAAACACGGCGCATGGCAGTTCTGATGAGGGGTACTTAATCGTAATCTTGATCTTAATCGTAATTTTGATCTTAATCGTAATCTTGATCTTAATCGTAATCTTGATCTTAATCGTAATCTTGATCTTAATCTCCTGGTGGAGAACGGATTACGATTACGATTACGATTATGATTACGAATCAACGACCCCATCAGAACTGCCATGCGCCCCGCGAAACGCGGGAGGGGAAACTCAGGACTGCCAATAGGTTGTCAGCACGCCGGGAAGTCGGCCGATCCGCTGCGTCACGTCAATGGGTACGCGCAGCACGTCTGTCCGCTTAAATTGGAGTTGGAAGACCACGTGCTGCCCGGCTTCATCGCGGGACGTTTGAATATCCATGCTCTTGACCGTCATCGAAAGCTCTTTCAATTCGGTCAGCACGGCTTCCACTGACGATACGCTCGCATCAATCCGCACGGATAATCGGGCATAGCGTTCCTCCTGAATGCGGGTCTCCACCACCGGCAGCAGGTGCAGTACCACAAACGCCAGAATGGCGCCGATCAACCCGATGCCGATGGCGCCGCAGCCGAAGGCGAGACCGATGACGGTGGCAAACCAGAGCGTTGCGGCTGTCGTCACTCCCTGAATGATGCGGCCGGACTGGCGGATGATCACACCCGCGCCCAGAAATCCCATCCCCGAGAGCGCGCCTGCGGCAAGCCGGGAGGGATCGGGATGCCAGGCAGGTGCGGATCCGATCGCGGCGAGGCTTGTGGTATAGAACCGCTCGGAAACAATCATCACGATGCAGGAGGATAAACTGACCAGCAGGATCGTCCGCAGTCCCGCCGCCCGTCCATGCCGTTCGCGTTCGAGTCCGAGAACCAGACCCACGAGCAGGGACATCGCGATTCGCGCGAGGATCTCGGGTCGTAAATCAGTCGCCAGATCCGTCCACATACACATCCTCCCACTTTACGGCTGACGTCGGAGCCCAATAATTCTCATTTTGAACGCAGCCGACCCGTCGAAATCGCTATCGCTATCGGGGCCGAATCCCAGACTTTTTCGCCAATTTCGATCCCGATAGCCGATCTGGATCCCGATAGCGGCTGCCAGTATTAGAATTGCTGCTCGTAGCCAGACACATGGTGACTGTAACAAAAGAAGGGATGCGCGTCCATGCGGAATCGCCGCCCCACACCAGCAATTCTAATTATGAGGCTATTGGGTCATCGGGGTCGGGGTCGGGGTCGGAATCGGGGTCGAATTTCCGTTGGTTTTATCGATACCGATACCGATCCCGACCCCGACCCCGATGGTCCCATCTCCAAAATGAGAATCGCCGCCCCACACCGTTCCCCCTTGACTATTTGCTCTCCCTCCCGCATAATCAAAGGCGATGACCATGAAGAAACTTCGCGTTTATCTGGACACGTCGGTGATCAACTTTCTTTTTGCGGAAGACGCACCGGAAAAGATGTCGGCCACATGGGCTTTCTTTGACCGTGCGAAGCGACAAGGTATCCCGCTGTTCATCTCTCAGGTGGTCATCGACGAAATATCCAGAACTCAAGACGCACGCAAACGCGGGGAACTCCTGAGTGCCGTCACTGAGCGAAATTTGCGCATGCTTCCGGACGATATGGATGAGGAGGTGGAACTTCTGGTCCAAGCGTACATGACGCAGGGCCTCTTTCGATTGGAGCAGATCGACGACGCCACGCACGTCGCCCTTTGCACGGTGAATTTGCTTGATGTGCTGGCGAGTTGGAACTTCAGGCACTTGGCAAATGTCAATCGCGAACGGCGAGTAATGGCGATCAACGAAAGCTGCGGGTATGTCTATCCGTTGCGGATTGTGTCGCCGGAAGAGGTGGTGGACGATGAATGAGTATGGCGAATCAAAAGCACTCAGCGAGGTGCGCGAGTGGAAGGCGGCGTGTGCACGGGATGTCGCCGGACTTGAGATCGGTGCGGCGGTTCGCAAGCGACTGAGGGACTCGGCGGAAACTGCGCGGAAACTGGGTTTCTTGCCGGCGGACAGCAAGGCGAATGCCATCGCGTGCGTGGCCGAAACGGGCGAAGCGTACGAAGCATGATCGGGGGTCGCCGGGGGACGGGCCGCCGGGGACAGGGGTCGCCGGGGACAGGGTCGCCGGGGGTCGCCGGGGACAGAGAAACAGTGTCGGCCGAGAACGCGAGGTAGATATCGTGGTCGGATGTGGTCGGAATTTCCGATTTATTTTGCCGTCATCTTGACAGTTCGGATGATAATGCGTATAGTACGCGCCGTTCGTTGATCACAGCGCCCCCTTCGTCTATCGGCTAGGACGCTAGGTTCTCATCCTAGTAAGAGGGGTTCGACTCCCCTAGGGGGTGCCAATGATCACGCGTCGGGAGGAAGTGCATCATGTCGGCAACCGTTCCGGTCCCCCAGCTTCTGGTCATTTTCGGCGCGTCAGGCGATTTGGCGCGCCGCAAGCTTTTTCCGGCCCTCTTCTCCCTCCATCGGCAGCACCTGTTGCCGCGTCCGTTTATGATGTTGGGGGTGGGGCGCACGGCGTTCACTGACGACCAGTTTCGTGACGAGATGCGGGCGTCTTTGGATCGGTTTGTTCCGGTTGGCGCGGACGAACACCCGCAGGAGCGGCTGTGCTTTGTCCAGTGTTTCACCTATCTGACGTTGAACACCGGCGACGGGGCGGAATACGTCCATCTGGCAGATCGGCTGCGCGAGATCCAGACGCGGCTGAACAGTGGGGGGAACGTCGTTTTTTACCTGAGCACGCCACCGGATCTGTCACGCCGCATTCCCTCCTTTCTGGCGGAGCATGGGCTGCATGATGAGTCCGACGGCTTTAAGCGGCTGGTGATCGAAAAGCCGTTTGGCCATGACGGCGCGTCGGCCCGCGAGTTGCACGAGATCCTCCGCCGCTGGTTTGACGCCCACCAGATCTTCCGCATCGACCATTATCTGGGCAAGGAGACCGTGCAGAACCTCGTCGTCCTTCGCTTCGCCAACGTGTTGTTCGATGCGGTTTGGGATTACCGTTACGTCGATGCGGTCGAGATCACCGCGTCGGAAAGTCTCGGGGTGGAGCAGCGGGCCGGCTATTTCGACCGCAGCGGCATTGTCCGCGACATGATCCAGAATCACCTGCTTCACGTGCTGGCGATGACGGCCATGGATCCGCCCCAGCAGTTTGACGCCGACTGTGTGCATGCCGAAACCCTCAAAGTGCTCCGCGGGTTGCGGCCGTTCACACAGGATGAACTGGCGCGGCATGTGGTGTTCGGACAGTACACCGCCAGCCGCATCGGCGGGGAGACGGTCGCGGCTTACCGTGACGAGCCGGGCGTCGCATCCGGCAGCCGCACCGAGACCTATGCCGCCATCAAACTCTTCATCAACCACTCCCGCTGGTACAACGTGCCCTTCTATCTGCGTGCGGGGAAGCGGCTGCCCACGCGGGTCACCGAGGTGGTGCTTCATTTCAAGCGCAGTCCGCACCCGGTTTTCGGGTCGGTTCCCGGCGCCCTGCCGAACACGCTCATCATTCGGATCCAACCCGATGAAGGCGTCCTCATGACCTTCGGCATGAAAGAGCCCGGGGCCGGTTTCCGGGTCAAGAACGTCAACATGAACTTTCACTACCGGGATATCGCCGCGACGGA
>Ga0268276_1002014_pt1 | contig 18294 bp, 19 predicted proteins | sample saktaG_4_FD_190145 | JGI IMG/M metagenome (GOLD analysis project Ga0268276, IMG submission 190145) | Saline water microbial communities from Sakinaw Lake, British Columbia, Canada - sak_2010_1_5_45m | ecosystem: Environmental > Aquatic > Non-marine Saline and Alkaline > Saline ...
AACCCGTCCGGGTTCAAGTCCCGGCTTCGGCACCATGAAATACAAAAGGGGGTAACCGAAGGGGTTAGCTCCTTTTTTTTTCGGGAAGCGGAAATCGGACGGACGGCGTACGAACGGACCCGGGCGGACGCATCGCCCAGGTTGACGATGAAAAGATGGGAGGATTGACCATCAGGCGGTATCAGAACCTCCTTGCCCTCGGGGAAAAATACAAGGGTACTTTTAACCCTCAGGTCATGATGAAGGTCCTCGATACACCCATCGAACAGGGCGGCCCTACCGTCAAAGGGACCATCTACCAGGTGATCGCCGTTCCCGCGCAGCTGAAGATATGGCTGAAGGCTCCCGGCATCCAGGACTGGACGGAGATCGGGCTCGGTGCGCTGTTCGGAAAAAAAGGATCATGACAGCAGGAAGCCGCCGCCCGGGGAAGAAGAGAAAGGCGAAGGCTGAACGCCTGCCGGATGACACGTCAAGGGAAAACCGGTGGTGTGAGAAGTACGGCTACTTCATCGACATAGACGCCTGCAGGTCAAGGGCGCTCAGCCAGCCCCACTGCGGCCGGTGCCTCTGCCGATGGAGGCAGGCGTCCTTTCCGTTCCTGGACGGGACCTGAAAAGGAGTGTGAACCCATGGAAGAATTCTTGATTTTTATCCTGATCATCGCGGCATGGTTTCTCCTGAGCCGCCATATCCTGCCCAGGCTCGGCATCCATACCTGAATGTCGCCTGATCGGAAGGATTCCGAAAACCGGTAAAAAGCTCCTGCCCTCCCCACCTGGATCCCGCAAAACATCCGCAGAACAGGAGTATGGGGACTTTCCGCAATACATTTTGCTTGTAAAGATTTCCATAAATTGTTACAAAAACAACATTCTATTGATAATCGTGGGAGAACGTTCATGGACAATATATCCGATGCGACCCAGTTTGGTACGGACTTGCGAAGGCACATGTGGATGGAAGGTGTGGAGACGGAACTGCGGAGGCTTATCTGGCAGATCGCCGTCACGGGGAAATACATATCCGCCAAGATCCACGAATCAAACCGGAAATTCGCCGGGTTTCAGAATATTTTCGGAGAGGATCAGCTGGCCCTCGACCGGAGCGCCGATGAAATTCTCAAGGCCCAGCTCCAGTTTTCCGGCTTCGTGCGCGAATACGCGTCGGAAGAACGGGATGCCGTTATCCCCATCGGCAAGGGCCAGGAAAAATATTACATCACCGCGGATCCTCTTGACGGCTCTTCCCTGGTGGAAAGCAACCTTTCCATCGGCACCATCATCGGCATCCACAACGCCCCGATCCTGTCGCCGGGGAAAGAGACCCTCGTGGCCGCCATGTACATCACCTACGGTCCCCTGATCACCATGGTCTACTCGGCCGGCAAGAGAACTCATGAATTCGTCCTGAACCGGGAGGGCGAGTACATCCTTTCGCAGGACAACATCACGCTCGAAGAAAAGGGCTCCATTTACAGCCTCGGAGGATTGAGGAAAGAGTGGCTTCCGGGTCATCTGAAATATGTGGAGCACCTGGAAAAGAAAGGCTACAAACTCCGTTACAGCGGCGGGTTCGTGCTGGACATCAATCAGATCCTCATCAAGAAAGGCGGCATTTTCTCCTATCCCGCGCTCAAGGATTCCCCGAAGGGAAAACTCCGTCTGATCTTCGAACTCCAGCCCATGGCCTTTATCATCGAGCAGGCCGGGGGAAAGGCCACGGATGGAAAAGAGGACATCCTCTCCATCAAGCCGGAGAACCTCGACCACCGCTCGCCCATTTACATCGGCAGCCGGCATGAAGTCGAGAAAGCGAAGGAATATCTACAAAAAGGCTAAGGGCTAAAGGCGAAGGGCGAAGGGCAAAAGGTTCAAACCACGAAGAGAGAGACCGGACCATGATCTATGAAAATATGAAGCAGCTCAATGGGAGCATTGAGGGCATCCTGCGGATCGCCGGCAACGACGTGCTTGTTCTCTCTGAAGAAAAACTCCGGAAATCACTTGTCGACGATCTGGTCTATTCCGCCGTCTTCAGCCCTGAGGCCGGTGTCAGGGAGGCTGCCGCCTGGCTGATCCGGAGAGCCGGGGCCGCTCTCGGCATTCTCTCGTCATCCATCCACGGCCTTTACGAGGCCATGGGGAAAAACAAGGTCTCGGGTTTCACCGTTCCGGCCATCAATCTCCGGGGGCTGACTTACGAATCGGCCCAGGCTGTATTCCGAACCGTCCTCAAGGGGAAGGTCGGACCGTTCATCTTTGAAATCGCCCGTTCCGAAATCGGCTACACGGATCAGCGCCCTTCGGAATACACGGCCGTGGTGACGGCCGCTGCCATCAGGACCGGCTACCGCGGGCCGCTCTTTCTCCAGGGCGACCATTTCCAGGTCAGCGGGAAGAAGTTCGCCTCCGACCCGAAAAAAGAGGTGGACGCTGTGAGGGATCTGATCCGGGAGGCGATCGCCGCGGGGTTCTACAACATCGACATCGACTCATCCACCGTTGTGGACCTGAGCAAACCCACCATCAAGGAACAGCAGCGGAACAACTTCGCCATCGCCGCCGATCTCACGGCCCTGATCCGCCGATTGGAACCGAAGGGGATCACCATTTCCGTGGGCGGAGAGATCGGGGAAGTGGGAGGGAAGAACAGCACTGTGGAAGAGCTCCAGGGGTTCATGGACAACTTTCTGGAGGAACTGGCAAAGAAAGGAAAAGGGCTCAAGGGGATCAGCAAGATCAGCGTCCAGACGGGAACATCGCACGGAGGCGTTGTCCTGCCCGACGGCACCATCGCCAAGGTCAGCATCGACTTCGACACCCTCGAGAGAATTTCCCGCGCCGCGAGGGACAAGTACGGACTTGCCGGGGCCGTTCAGCACGGCGCTTCCACCCTTCCCGACGAGGCCTTCGACAAATTTCCCAAGACGGGAACGGCGGAGATCCATCTCGCGACGGGCTTCCAGAATATCATTCTCGACAGCCCCCGATTCCCTTCCGACCTGCGCGAGAAGCTTTACCGCTACGTGAAGACGAACCTGGCCGACGAGCGTTCCGCGAAGGATACGGAGGAACAGTTCATTTACAAGACCCGCAAAAAAATCTTCGGCCCTTTCAAGCAAGAGATGTGGAACCTTCCGAGCGAGATCCGCCGGGAGATCGGCAGAGAACTGGAAGAGAAGTTCCTCTTCCTCTTCGGCAAGCTGAATGTCTTTGATACAGCCGAGATCGTCACCAAATACGTGACGCTTGTGGATGTCCCTCTCACACCCCCGAAACCGAAAGACTCCGCGCCCATCCCGTCATCAGCGGAACGGTATGATGAAGGAGAATAGGATCAAATCCGAAATTCTAATTTCTAAATTCTAAACAAATTCAAAATCTCAAATGTTCCATGTCCGAAATATTCAGATTTCTGATTTTTGTTTAGAATTAGTATTTAGTGCTTAGAATTTATCGAACCTGGGCTCCCGTCTTTGCATCCTTGTCAGAGGTCAGCAGCGCAAGGCCCTCTTCAGCGTCCGTCGCGAGAAGCATCCCGCGGGATTCCACGCCCATCAGCTTCGTGGGTTTCAGATTCACCACTACCACGATCTTCTTCCCCACCAGGTCTTCGGGCTTGTAATCCACGCCGATCCCCGCCACGATGGTCCTCACCTCGCCTATATCGATCTTCAGCTTGACCAGTTTGGTGGACTTGGGCACCCTTTCGGCCTCAAGGACTCTGGCCACTCTGAGATCGATTTTCTGGAACTCTTCGTATGCTATTTCCGGCTTGATCGGAGTCATGGCTTCTTTCCTCTCCTCGACGGCTTCCTCTTTTTTGAACTCCACACGGGGGAAAAGCGCCGCGGCCCGCGTCAAGGCGCTCCCGGCGGCCAGTTCGCCCCAGTTCCGGATGGAGTCGTGATTCTGGGAATCGATATCTTTCACCCCGATCTGCTCTAAAATCTTTTTCGCTGTGTCGGGCATGAAGGGGGCTATCAGAACCGCCACGACCCTCAGGGCCTCCATCAGTTGATAAAGGACCGTGTCCAGCCTGTCTTTCGAGGCCGCGTCCTTGGCGAGGTTCCAGGGCTCCCTCTCCACGATGTACTTGTTCGTTACGTTGATAAACTCCCAGACGGCGATGAGGGCCTTGTGAAACGCCAGATCCCGGAAGGAAGCCTCCACCTGCGACAGCGTGTGCCCGGCCGTCTCGACCAGATGCTGATCCTCCGGCGCGCTGTCCCCCGGCCGAGGCACTTTACCGTCACCGTATTTCAGGGCCATGGCCATGACCCTGCTGACCAGGTTGCCCAGATCGTTGGCGAGATCCGAGTTGATCCGCTGGACCAGGCTCTCCTCGCTAAAGGTTGAATCGAGTCCGAAGACCATGTCGCGCAGCAGAAAATACCGGAAGGCGTCCAGGCCGTACTTGTCCTTGAGATCAAGAGGCCGTACCACGTTGCCCAGACTCTTGGACATCTTGCTCTGTTCGATATTCCAGTATCCGTGGACGTTCAGGTGCCTGAAAGGCTCTATCCCGGCGGCCTTGAGCATGGTGGGCCAGTAAATGCCGTGGGGCTTCACGATATCCTTGGCAATCAGATGTTCCGACCAGGGCCAGAACGCCTTGAAGTTCTTCCCCTCGGGGTAACCGATGCCGGTGATATAATTGATCAGGGCGTCAAACCACACATAGGTGACATAGTCCTCGTCAAAGGGAATGGTGATGCCCCAGGTCAGCCTCGTCTTGGGCCTTGAAATGCACAGGTCTTCCAGAGGTTCCCGGAGAAAGGCGAGGACCTCGTTCCTGTAACGCTCCGGCCGGATGAAATCGGGGTTGTCCCGGATGTACCGGATGAGCCAGTCCTGGTATTTGCTCATTTTGAAAAAATAATTGCTTTCCTGGCGGAACTCGGGAGCCACCTGGTGATCGGGACATTTGCCGTCCGCCAGTTCCGTCTCCATGTAGAAACGTTCGCATCCGACGCAGTAGTAACCCTCATACTTTCCGAAATAAATTTCCCCGGCATCATAAACCTTCTGGAGGATATACTGAACGGTCTTGACATGGTTTTCGTCCGTCGTCCGGATAAAATAGTCGTTGGTGATGGAGAGCTGGGGCCAGAGATCGCGGAACTGAACGCTGATCCTGTCGGCGTATTCCTTCGGCGTCACACCGGCTTTGCCGGCGGCCTCAGCGATCTTGTCGCCATGCTCATCCGTCCCGGTCATGAAAAAGGTGCTGTAGCCGGAGAGGCGGTAAAACCGGGCCATGACGTCGGCGACAATGGTCGTATAGGCGTGGCCGATATGCGGCGAGGCATTCACATAGTAAATGGGGGTCGTGACGTAAAAAATCTTTTCCATGTTCAGACCTTCCTCGTTTTATTACATGACATACGGGGAGAGATTGTTCTTTTCATAATCTTCAATCTTTATCTCTATCTCCTTTCCATCCTGCAGCCGGACGGAAATCGTTCCCCGGATCAGGCTGTGCCGGAGAACCTCGCCCCGACCCGCGGGCGTATCAATGCCCTTGCCGACCTTGGGCACCGACTTTTTCATGTTCTGATAGGCTTCATACTCAAAGGAGAGACAGCACATGAGCCTCCCGCAGAGTCCCGATATCTTCTCGGGATTGAGGAGCATGTTCTGCTCCTTGGCCATCTTGACCGAAACGGTGTCCATATTTTGAAGGAATCCCACGCAGCAGAGTTCTCTTCCGCAGATGCCCATCCCTCCGAAGATCCTCGCCTCGTTTCGTACTCCGATCTGCCTCAATTCGATCCTTGTCTTGAACTTCTGAACAAGGTCCTTCACGAGCTCCCTGAAATCGACCCGGTTCTCCGCCGTGAAATAAAACATGATTTTGGACCGGTCAAACAGGCACTCCACCTGCACCAGTTTCATGGGAAGTTCCCGCGCTCCTATTCGTTCCATACAGAAGGCCTGGGCGTCTTTTTCCAGGTTCCGGTTGTCTGCTTCTGTCGCGAGATCCTCCTCCGTGGTTCTGCGGATAACCTTTTTCAGTCCTCCCGGCAATTTTTCTTCGGGCAGCGTCCTCGCCTCCGTCACGACCGTTCCCACGGCCGTGCCGTTCTCAGTCTGGACGAGAACCGTATCCTGTTTCTTCAAAGACGGGAGGCCGGTCACGTCAAACGTATAGACCTTGCCCTGTTTATTGAATTTTATACCAACGACATTTCTCAATCTATATCAACCCCCGCACGCGGAATGAACCCTATTGAACAGGCACCCTTTCTCTTCGTTCATCATCAAAAAGCAAATTCGAATCGGCACATTACGAAAAAGGGTGCACCAATCTAAACAGCATGGTTTCCAAAGTCAACTGTTTATTGGCATTTCGCTCGATAGCGTTGCAGGCCCGGCTGACGGTTTTCATGTTCTGAAGGATGTCCGGCACCGCCATCCTCTCTGCACAGACCTTTAAAGCCTCCAGGCAATCCCGGTGAAACAGTTTATCCGTTTCTCCCGTTTCCCTGTAAACAAGAATATCCCTGTACCAGGTCCTGAGGATATCCAGCCCCTCCAGAAGGGCTCCCCTCTCCTTTCCAAGAACGTCCACCAGGGACAGGACCCCGATGGGATCTTCCTTTCTGAACGCCGCAATTTTCCGGAGGATATCCTCTCTTGCTTTCAGATACGCATCCTTATGAAGCTTCAGGGCCTTCCCGATGCTTCCCCCCGCCGAGGCGGCAAGGACAGAGGCTGTCTCCCTGTCCATCTTCAGCCGTTCCGTGAGACAGGATATGATCTGTTCCGTGCTGAGGGGGCTGAACCGCAGGGGCTGGCACCGGGACAGGATGGTCAGGGGAAGCTGGTGGGGACGGGAGCTCACGAGGATCAGGATGTTCGAGGGTGCCGGTTCCTCCAGCGTCTTCAGAAGGGCATTGGCTGCGGCACTGTTCATGCGTTCCGCATCCACGAGAATGAAAACTCTTTTTCCGCCCTCGAAGGGCTTAAATCTCATCTGGTTCTGGAGTGCCCGGATCTCCTGAATCCTGATGAATTGCCCCTCCGGCTTCAGGATCAATATATCGGGATGGTTCTCCCGGTCCATCTTGAGGCAGGACGCACACCGGCCACAGGCATCAAGAGGAGCTTCCCGGCAGTTGAGGGCCCGGGCAAAAATCTCCGCCGTGGTCCTCTTCCCCACACCGCTTAACCCGGAAAAGAGATAGGCATGGGAAACACGCCCCCTCTCCATGGCATTTTTCAGAAAGGCGATCGGTTTCTCCTGTCCGCAGATGTCTTTGAAGGACATAGGTCGTTCTCAGCCTCACTTCTTTGACCATTTGGAGAGATGAAAAGAGACCTCCCGGTGAACATCCATGACAGCCTTTCCGCCGTCGATGACGCGGAATCTCTCAGGCTCCTTCCGCGCCAGATACAGGTACCCTTCCCTGACCTTCTCGTGAAATGTCAGCGCCTCCCTCTCGAAGCGGTCCTCCAGCGGCGCGTTCTCGATCCGCGAGGCACGCTCCAGAGCCCGCCTCAAACCCACGTCGACGGGAAGATCAAAAAGCAGGGTCATATCGGGCTTCAGTGCGCCCGAAGAGAAATCGCACATCCGCCGGACAAAATCGGGGTCCATCTCCCTCCCGAAACCCTGATAGGCGATTGTGGCGTCGGAAAAGCGATCGCAGAGCACCCACTTGCCGTCCCTCAACGCCGGCCGTATCGTCTCTTTGACATGCTGCGCCCTGTCGGCCAGGAAGAGAAACAGTTCCGCCTCCTTGCAGAGATCGAAAGTCGCCCTGTTGAGGAGAATTCTCCTGAGCTCCGCTCCGAGGACCGTACCGCCCGGCTCTTCCGTGACGACGATGGGCATCCCCTGCGCGCTTAAAAACTCCCCGGCCATCCTGATCTGGGTCGTTTTACCGCAGCCTTCTATGCCTTCAAAGGTGATGAAGCATCCCATTTTCAACACTCTTACTAAGGTCTGTATCCCTCATTTCAAGCAGATGAAAAAATGGGGAATCACTCCTCCGAAAGCGGAGCCGTGATTCCCCACGATTATCAGGCTGTGAACACACTCACGCGCCGGGCACGATCGCTTCCACAGGACAAATATCGGCGCAGGCACCACAGTCGGTACAGAGTTTCTCGTCGATGGTATACTTCTCCTCACCCTCACTGATGGCCTCTACAGGACATTCCCCTTCACAACTTCCACAAGCGATACATTCATCTGTGATAGTATAAGACATTTCCTTAAAAACCTCCAATGCTCTCTATATGGGTCACCGTTCCATTCACGGCACGGACACAACCGATTTTACCTCTGGAATCATCTTTTTCAGATACTTTTCAATTCCGCCCTTCAACGTCATCTGGGACATGGGGCAGCCGGCACAGGCCCCAACCAGCCGGACCCTGACAATGCCGTCCTCACTGACATCGACCAGTTCAACGTCACCGCCGTCCGCTTGAAGACTGGGCCTTATATCATTGATTATTTTCTGCACTTTTTCCTTCATGGCATAACCTCCGTTCGTCATTCCCTTCACGGCCTTTCCCGCTTGACTCATCTATGTATTTTATCACAAACAGGTTTTTTCCACCACACTGGCAGTGGACGCCGCATCATCTTCCTTCCCTTTCAATGGGGCATGCAATAGATCATGTCCTTTGCCACGCTCTTCGCCACATCGGGGATAGCCGGCTTGAAAAATTTGTATTCTCTTGACTCGTCGTGGGCCGCCTTCCAGATGATCTTTCCTGTCGCCGCCTCCACGAGCTTCATTGCAAGCCCGGCCTTGGCCACTTTATTGTCATTCTCCACCGCGTAATTCCAGTAATCCACGTGGACGATCAGAAAGGCATCCACGGCGAATCCCTCGCCTATTTTCCTGCTCAGATCAGGATCAGAAAAACTGACGGTCTGAAGCTTCTGGGTATACTCCGTCAAGGCCCTTCTCAGTTCCTCACTGGATGCGAGGATCTTCTTGACCTCATCGGTTGACACCACATGAGAAAACCATCCCCTGTCCGCAAGCACGGTTGTCACGATGGGGTCGATCACGCCGCCCGCTTCCGGATAAATTCCCACATCCGCAGGAAGGACGGTGATTTTCCCGGGGTGAAAATTTTTCGCCTCCGGCGCCGTCTGGGCGTAGCGAAGACTTCCCCCGCAGGCTGCCAGCAGAAAGATCAGAAAGATCAGAACCGGAATCCCGAAAGACTTCCTCGTCATGGTCAAAACACCCCCTTGATTTTTCAAATAGTCCTCATCATAAAAAGCCATGAGAGCGTGCTCAGACCCGAGATGACATAGTTCGTCTGCAACAGGCCTTCCGTAACGATGCTGGGAAGTTCCGCCCTTCTATCATAAAGATAGAAACAAATCCATACATAAAATATGGAGGTCAGGAGAGCAAAACTCAGCGTGGAAGACCATCCCAGCGGATAGGCTATTGTCATTATAACAAACAGGAGAATCGAAATGCCCACGAGGAGATACCTGGTTTTCTTTTCTCCGATCAGGACGGGGATGGTTTCTCTGCCGATCAGCCGGTCACTCTGGATATTGATCATGTCCGACAGGGTGGACTTGACAAAAACAAGGGCGAAGTTGAAAAAGAAGGCAAGGACCATGCCGACCGTCACGGTGAGACTCCATTCGATCTGGGGAACAAGAGCGGTCACGGCGGCCCAGGCAAGGGCCGTGAGGATGTTCTTAGAGCCCGGCAGGTCCTTCATCCGCTCAAAACGCCAGCCCTGCGGAAATATCCTGACCGCATAGAGCATCCCGACGGATGAGATCAGGAAAAGAAGGATGAAAGGCGCCGGCCCCGCCAGAAAAGACAGGACCAGGGCCGTGATCATGGATAAAACCGCAATGGCAACATAGGTTTTCTGATGCTTCCGGTAGGCGTCCCCGCTGAAAGAATCTTCCATTCCCCGGATCTTCCTGTCGGTGATCCGGTTCAGCCGGTGCATGGAAAAGACATAGAGCGCGGCGATGGCGATATTGATAAAATTCAACGTAAGATCCTGGAGAATCGTGCTCGTGAAAAGGAGACATCCCGCGCCGATGGCGGAATAGATGTCCGTTCTGACCGCAAAGACCCACAGGTTCAAAAGGCCACGCACCTTTCCTTTTTCTCTTTCGCTCTGGGATACGGTGATGTCATCCAGGACCTTTTCAATGATCCAGTTGGGTGTGGACGCTCCGGCGGAGACTCCTACCCGTTTGAAGGGACGCAGGTCGATCTTTTCCAGATCCTCGGCGGTTTCAATATGAAAGGTGGGGGTTCCCTTCCGGTTCGATATTTCAGCGAGACGTCTTGTGTTGGCGCTGTTCCTGCCTCCGACGATGATCATGGCGTCCATCCCGGCAGCCATTTCCATGACCTCCGCCTGCCTCCTGTCCGTGGATTCGCAGATCGTATCAAAAACAAGAGTTTCGGGAAACCGCCCGGCGATTTCGGATGCAATCTCCCTGTATTCATCTCTGTTCTGCGTGGTCTGAGCAACGACACAAACCTTGCCGAGGGCGGGCAGGGTCGCGATTTCCTCCTTGGATCCGACGACCATCCCCTTTCCCGCAGCGTAACCCAGAAGGCCTTCAACCTCCGGATGTTCCCGTTCCCCAACGATCAGAACCGTATAATCCAGGAATGCGTGTTTTTTTATGATGGCCTGAACGTTGGCCACCTTGGGGCAGGTCGCATCGATGATCTTGATGCCCCTGGCCTTTATGTTTTTCCGCTCCTGGGGGGATATCCCGTGGGCCCTTATGATGATGGTCCCTTCCCTGATGTCATCGATATTCTCGAGGGGAATGATTCCTCTTTTTTTCAGGAGCTCCACGGTTTGAGGATTATGGATGAGGGGTCCATAGGTGTAGATCTTTTCATTGCCCATGTGGCGGGCAATGTCGAGGACCATATCCATGGCCCGCCTCACACCCATGCAGAATCCCGCGTTTTTTGCCAGCTTAACAGCCATGTCGTTCAGTTTCTGGTTTCTAGTTTCCAGTTTCTAGTTTCTGGTTACACTTTACACTTTACGCTTTACGCTTCACGAATTTACTCCTTCACGGCGTAGATAAAGAATTCCCTGTTTCCCGCCGGTCCCAGGAGGGGGGATTCGCAGGTCCCGACCACATCCAGGCCCATTTCCCGGCAGAACTCGACCATCTCCTGCAGGACTTTTTTGTGCACCGCCGGGTCCTTTACCACACCCTTCTTTCCCACTTCCCCGTAACCCGCCTCGAACTGGGGCTTGACGAGAGCGATGATCCCCGCCTTCCCTTCAAGCAGGCGGAGAACGGCAGGTATCACGAGCCTGAGTGATATGAAGGAGGTGTCAATCGTGGCAATATCGATCCTGTCCCCTATTCCCTCACCGGAAAAGAATCGGATGTTGGTCCTCTCAAAAAGAACGGTTCTGGGATCATTCCGCAAAGACCAGGCAAACTGTCCATACCCCACATCGACGGCATAGACTTTTTTCGCGCCTTCCTGAAGGAGGCAATCGGTGAAACCACCTGTGGAGGCCCCCACATCAAGCGCCACGAGGCCCCCGACATGAATATCGAATTCGGTGAGCGCCCCCTTGAGTTTCAAACCGCCCCGGCTCACGTAGGGGTTGTCTTCGCCCTTGACGCGGATTTGTGCGTCTTCCCGAACCAGTGCCCCCGCCTTGTCCACAGGTGTTTCGTCAACCAGCACCGCCCCTGAAAGAATAAGCGCTTTCGCCCTCTCGCGGGTGGAGGAAATACCTCTCTCCACGAGAAGCCTGTCCAGCCGGACTTTCCGGTTTTTTTTATCCATGGAGTTCTTGTGAACGAGGGGATGAAATGTTAAGAACCTCCCGGACGGCCCTGGCAATGCCCCGGGCATCGATCCCGTGAAGTTGTCTCAATTCCGCCTGAGTCGCGTGCTGGACAAATTCATCCTGGATGCCGAGCCTCCTGACCCTGATATCATGAAGCCCCCGCTTTTCGAAGAGTTCGAGGACGGCGCTCCCGAATCCGCCCATGAGGACGTTTTCCTCAACCGTGATGACCTTCTTCAATGAGGCCGCCGTTTCACAGATGAGCGTTTCATCAAGGGGTTTCACGAAACGGCTGTTGATGACCCTGATCTGTATTCCCTCCCGGCTGAGCGTCTCCGCGGCCTCGAGGGCGGGATAGACCGTCGACCCGACGGCGATGACGGCAAGATCGCTTCCTTCCCGGACTACCTCTCCCTTCCCGATTTCCAGGTTCGCCGGCGCCTCGTCCATGGAGACACCAAAACCCCTCCCCCGGGGATACCTCACCGAGGCAGGCCCTCCGCACTCCACTGCCGTCTTCAGCATGTGCTGGAGTTCGTTTTCATCCTTCGGCGCCATGACCACGATATTGGGAATGGATCGCAGATAAGAATAGTCGAAGAGGCCGTGATGGGTCGGTCCGTCGTCACCGACGATGCCGCCGCGGTCCAGGGAAAGCACCACGGGGAGTTTCTGGAGACAGACATCATGGAGCACCTGGTCATAGGCCCGCTGCAGAAACGTGGAATAGATGGCCACCACGGGAACAATGCCCAGCGTTGCAAGGCCGGCGGCGAAGGTCACTCCGTGTTGCTCCGCGATGCCCACGTCATAAAACCTCTCCGGGAATTCTTTCGAGTATTCCTCCAGGCCCGTCCCCTGGCACATGGCCGCCGTGATCGCCACAACCTTCGGGTTCTCCCGGGCCAATCTCAGCATCGTCCTGCCGAACACCTCCGTATAGGACGGCGGGGCGTCTTTATCGTTGAACGGTTCCCCCGAATCAATGTTAAACGGGCCGATTCCGTGAAATTTCGAGGGTTCCCGTTCGGCTGGCGGATAGCCCTTTCCCTTGCGCGTGATCACGTGGACGAGAACCGGTTTATTCAACGCCCTGACGTTCTCCAGATTTTTTATGAGGTGGTCGAGCCTGTGGCCTTCCAGCGGGCCCACATACTGGAAGCCCAGTTCTTCAAAGAGAAGGCCGGGGACGATCAAGCCCTTGAGGGACTCTTCCGCCTGTTTCGTGAACTTCAGCACCTGTTCCCCGATATTGGGTATCGTCTTCAGGAAGTTCTTCAGTTCGGAGCGCCACTTCATCACGTGCTGTCCCGTCATGACGCGGTTCAGATAAGATGACAGGGCGCCCACGTTGGGAGATATGGACATCTCGTTGTCGTTGAGGATAATGATGAGGTCCTTGTCGCGGGCGCCGGACCAGTTCAACGCCTCGTAGGCCATCCCCGCCGTCATGGACCCGTCTCCTATGACGGCGATGACCTTGTAGTTCTCTCTTTGGAGGCAACGGCCTTCAGCGATGCCGGCCGCCGCCGATATGGACGTGCTCGAATGACCCACATTAAAGGCATCATGAGGACTTTCCTCTCTCCGGACAAAACCGCTGATCCCTCCCTTGCGGCGGAGCGTATGGAACTGTTCCCTGCGCCCGGTGATGATCTTGTGAGCATAGGCCTGATGCCCCACATCCCAGACGATCCTGTCCCGGGGAGAGCTGAAGACATAGTGCAATGCCAGCGTCAGTTCCACCGTTCCCAGAGAGGGAGCCAGATGGCCGCCGTTCCTTGAAACGGTCTCCACGATGAGCTGCCGGATCTCCGCCGCAAGCCCCCCCAGTTCTTCCAGAGTCAGCGTCTTTATATCGTCGGGCGAATTGATTCCGGGCAGCAGTTTCTTTTTTGTCTTATCTGTCATGAGCTATGAACCTTATCTCTATATCTTTCTTTCCACCACAAATTCCGCGATCCATCTCAGCGGGTCCGCCTTTCCGTCAAAGGACGCGATGGCCTCAAGGGCTCTCTCCACCAGCTCCCGCGCTTTTTTCTTTGAAGCCTCAAGGCCCACAAGGGCGGGAAAAGTGGCCTTCCTGCGGACACTGTCGACCCCTGTCTCCTTTCCCATAAGTTCCCGGTCCCCTTCCACGTCCAGGATGTCGTCGGCGATCTGGAAAGCGAGCCCCAGCGAGCTGCCGTACTCGCTGAGCACCTGAAGCCGCCTTTCATCAGCCCCGGCAAGAACGGCTCCCCCTCTGACCGCGGCTCTGATCATGGCCCCTGTCTTCCGGGAATGAATATGGTTGAGGGCCGTGAGATCGACTGTCTTCCCCTCCGACTCCACATCCAGCACCTGGCCGCCCACCATGCCGAAATAGCCCGCCGCCTCCGATATCTCGTTTATCACTGTGAGAATCCTTGCCGCCGGGACCCTGTCCGCCAAGTCCTTCCCCGATAGAATGTGAAAGGCCTCCGTGAGCAGGGCATCTCCGGCCAGGATGGCGATATCCTCGCCGAAGACCCTGTGATTCGTGAGCTTCCCTCTCCGGTACTCGTCATTGTCCATCGCCGGCAGATCGTCGTGAATCAGGGAATAGGTGTGAATGAGCTCGAGAGCGCATGCCGCGGGCAGAACGACTTCAAGGAGCCCACCCACGGCCTCCGCGGCGGCGATGCAGAGAATCGGCCTGATCCGCTTGCCCCCCGCGAAGACGCTGTAGCGGATAGACTGAAAGATAACAGGAGGGAATGTTCCCTCCCCCGGAAGGTAGCGGCCGAGCGCCTCATCGACGATCTCTTTCCTTGCCTTCAGATACACCTCAAGGGATGACGTTTCCTCAATGGTCACTTTCGTCCTTCTCCTTGAAAGGTTTGACGTCGAAACCTTCCTGGGTCTTGAGCAGAATCTCCACGCGCCTCTCCGCCTCGTCGATCTTCTGAGCGCAGAGCCGTGAGAGCCGGATCCCTTCTTCAAAGGCCTTCAAAGATTCATCAAGGGTGAGATCCCCGCTCTCCATCTTCTTTACGATCTCTTCGAGCTTCTCCAGTGCCTCTTCGAATTTTTCCTCAGCCATTTTCTTACCCTTCTTCAATTTTCACCACCTTCGCCCGAAAGCCGCCGAGGGAAAGTTTCACCGCCACGTCATCCCCCGGGACAACCGATGCGGCATCCTTGATGATCACTCCTTCCGGGAGCTTTTTCACTATGCTGTAGCCTCTCCTCAAAACGGAAAGGGGACTCAGCGAATCGAGTACAGTCACGTCGCCGTCAAGCCTCTTTTTCAGACCTTCCAGATTGCGAAGGAATGCGGCTACCACATTTTTATGGAGATTTTCAAGCACAAAGAATCGTTCCCTTATCTTTGCAGCGGGGCTCAGGAGCCTGATGTGAGCCCGCAGATTCTGGAGACCTGTCTTCCGGGCGGCGATCCCCGCCGACAGGGCCGTTGAGAGCCTACCCGAGCAATCGTCCAGACCCAGCCTGAGATCGGCGATGACCCGCCGGGGATCCCGGAGACGCTCCCCGAGGAGCACCGTCTTCTCCCGCACGGACTCCAGGAGCCGCGCGCAGCACCGGTCCATCCTCCGCCATAGATCATTCAGGGAATCCCGGAGCTCTCTCCGAATCGGCACAACAAGCTCCGCTGCCGCCGACGGCGTGGGCGCCCTCAGGTCCGCGACAAAATCCGCGATGGTAAAATCGATTTCATGGCCCACGGCGGAGACGACAGGAACGCGGGAGTTGAAGATCGCCCGCGCCACCCGCTCGTCGTTGAAGGGAGCGAGGTCTTCAAGGGACCCTCCGCCTCTCGCCAGAATAATCACGTCCGCTTTCCCGTGGGCATTCATGTCCGCGATCGCCTCGACGATCTCCTGTGAAGCCTCCATGCCTTGGACCCGCACCGGCGCGATCAGGATATCGATGGAGGGAAAGCGCCGCCCGGTGATGGTGAGAATATCCCGGATGACGGCGCCCGAGGGGGACGTGATCACTCCGATCTTTCGGGGAAGAAAGGGAATCGGTTTCTTGTGAACCGGATCAAAGAGCCCTTCTTCCTGCAGACGGACCTTGAGCTGTTCAAAAGCCTTCTGCAAGGCGCCGAGCCCCTTGGGTTCCGCGGCATCGGCGATGACCTGATACTCCCCCCGCGGTTCATAGACGTTCAGCCGCGCCCTCAGGATCACCTGCATCCCGTCCTCAAGGTCAAAACGGATCGATTTCAGAGCGGGGCGGAAAATGACGGCCCGCACCTGGCTTTTCTCGTCTTTCAGGGTGAAATAGACATGGCCCGACCCCGGCCGGCGCAGGTTGGAAATCTCGCCTTCGACCCAGAAGGTCTCAAAGCTCGATTCAAGCAGGAACTTGATCCTTAGGGTTAATTCCGTAACGCTCAGGATCTCTTTCATACAAACGATTTAACAAAGGTATCCATCCCTTGCAAGAATTTTATTTTCAGGGCGGGGGAGAGATTAAGCTTTTGACATTTTCCCTCTCATCGTTTAATAACAGAAAACACTTGAAAAATTCCGGGGGTTCACGGAGCGTTTATGAAGAAGAGAGATTACCTGAAGTCAAAGATCGAGCACATCGACATCACGACGATCGATTCTGTCGATATCATCGAGGCCATGAAAGGGATGTCCTTCACGGCAAGAGACCTGGCGATTGCGTCGGACATTTACGACCGGATGCTCCGGGACAGAAAATGCGCCGTCATCCTCACCATCGCGGGGAGCACGAGCGCCGCCGGCTGCATGAAGCTCTACGCCGATCTGGTGAAATACAACATGGTGGACGCCATTGTCGCCACGGGAGCGGCCATCGTCGATATGGACTTCCTGGAGGCCCTGGGATTCCGTCACTACCAGGGAACCCCCTGGGTGGACGACAATGAACTCCGCAGGCTCTATATAGACCGGATATACGATACGTACATTGACGAAAAAGAGCTTCAGCTCTGCGACATGACCGTCAAAAAGATCGCCGACCGTCTCCCGCCGAAACCTTATTCATCCCGGGAGTTCATCCTGGAAATGGGGAAATACCTGAAGACCCACGCGAAAAAGAAAGGCTCTCTCATCGAAACGGCCTGCGATCACGGCGTTCCCATTTTCTGTCCCGCCTTCTCGGACAGCAGCGCCGGATTCGGACTCGTCCTGCACCAGTGCAAACATCCCAAAAAGCATGTCTCCATCGATTCCGTCAAGGACTTCCGGGAACTGACGATGATCAAGGTCGCCGCGAAGATGACGGGACTCCTCATGATCGGGGGCGGTGTCCCGAAAAACTTCGCCCAGGACACGGTCATCTGTGCCGAGCTCCTGGGAGAAAAGGTTCCCATGCACAAGTACGCCGTTCAGATCACCGTGGCCGATGTGCGCGACGGCGCCTGTTCGAGCTCGACCCTCAGGGAGGCCTCCTCCTGGGGCAAGGTGGACACGGTCTATGAACAGATGGTCTTCGCCGAGGCGACCTCCGTCCTCCCGCTCCTGGCAAGCTACGTCTATCACAAGGGAAGCTGGAAAAAGCGCAAGCGGTGGAACTTCACGAGTCTCTTTTAAAGAGTCATTTATCGGTGAACACTTCTCGACACATCGCATAGCGTTGGCGTCATTGTCTGATCTGATAGGAAGCCGATAAGGTTCAAAAACACTGGCAGCCATGATCAAGGATCACAGGCGAATTTTATTTCGCTCGATATCGATAGCGGGATTCGGCAACTTCCGTGTGATTCTGTTTTCCAGTCCGTTGCAGTTCAATATGCACCGTGGCGCCCAGAACTTCTGCCACCCGTCTCAACATGCTCAGTGAATGACCTTCATAGGCAGGCGACTCCAAGCGGCTGATCTGCTGCTGGGTCGTACCCGCGCGCCTGGCCAATTCTTTTTGAGACAGTCCGGACTCCTTTCGCAGTTCGGACAACTTCAAAGCAACGTCCCACGCCTCGCCGGCTTTGCGGAAACGTTCTGTGAAATCTTTATCTTTTAGCTGCTCTTCAAGATATCGATCGAAATTTGTCTTTTTTTTCATTTCGGATGCCTTGATAACCAATCCTTTTTCCGATCCAGGGCCGTTTTTCGGTCCTCGGCCGGGATCTCCATCCCTTTGTGGCGGATTCCGTGAACGGCAACAATCCGCTGACCCTTCATGAAGAAGTAGAGGACCCGCGTGTTCAGCTTGCCGACATGCCTCAACTCAAAGAGATCGCCGCCAATAGGTTTTGACAGCGGGGGGCGATGATACTGTCTGTTCTTCAGCTTTGCCAGCCCGGCGATGACAGAAGCGAAGTCGTCCGGGTTCGAAGTTTTAAAGTTGTCAAGAAAGACGCGAACCGGGCATTGACCCGACGCCGTTTCATAGAACTCTACAAAAAATTGAACCATCTGTCAACATCAATATTGGTGTAAAATGCTTTCAATAGACACTATTCATGCCCTTATTCGAGTGCTTAACTCCATACCGCAATGATGCGTTCCCAATGGCACGTAAAAACCACAATGACAATGCC
>Ga0268276_1002015_pt1 | contig 18279 bp, 16 predicted proteins | sample saktaG_4_FD_190145 | JGI IMG/M metagenome (GOLD analysis project Ga0268276, IMG submission 190145) | Saline water microbial communities from Sakinaw Lake, British Columbia, Canada - sak_2010_1_5_45m | ecosystem: Environmental > Aquatic > Non-marine Saline and Alkaline > Saline ...
GAGTTCCCTATGTTAAGCCACTTTTTTAAGGGTGCGTAAAAATAGGCTAGGGGTGCGTAAATTTTGCTAAGGGTGCTAAAATCACCTAAAGGGTGCGCAATTGTATTAAAATAGGTTACACAATCCATATAAAAAGCATAGGTTTGATACATAAGCGAATTAGTAATTCGCCCTAGTATCAGGCCTTTTTTTCATGCAGAAAGGGCGTTTTCTCCCTATATTCCAAATTTCATATGTCAAGAAGATGTTCAAAGTAGAAGTTTTTCAGGGACTTATTGTTTTCTGCGTTCAACCTTTTAACGATTACCCAACCATTTACACGATTACCCAACCATTTACACGATTACCCAACCATATACACGATTACCTAACGATTTAACGATTACATGGTGATTTACACAATATGTCCACTTTTTCTCGATTTCCAATCGATTCATAAATTTGTTGATTCACAATTAAATGTCATATGACAGTATTGAGTTTAATGAATATTAATGATAAAATGAAACCATAAAAATGAAATGGGGGAAAAAGCATGAAAAAAGTAATATTGCTGGTTTTATCATTTATACTACTATTTTTAGTGAACTATAGTCATGTGTTTGCGAATTCCGAATTTAAAGAAGAATTACTTGATATGCGAACGGAGAACCGAAAAGTGTATTCACTGGGAAATGATATTTATCGATATGAGTTTTATACAAAACCGATACATTATTTTGATGCATATGAAAATGGATATGTCGAATTTGATCAGAGGTTGGCATATAATTTGAAAACAACAAAATATACGACCACGAACAGCAACTATCAAGTGGAACTACCAACAACGAGTTCCGTTGATAACATGGTTCATGTGAATTATTATGATTTGTACAGTATTGATATAGATTACTTTGGTGATAAATCGATGGATGAATCTCACATTTCTGAGGAAAACAATGTATATGCAACCTATACTATCAACTTCGATGATCAACTCGGAATTATCCCTCAAAATAGTAAGCTGAATGCAACATATCTATTTACTTCACCTAAATCAAGCAGACAAGTGAATTTTACAATATATTCAGTTGATTTGTCACTAAAAGAAATAGAGGATACATATTATTTTGTTGACACTGCCAATGTAGCCATATTTCAAACAAGTGATTATTATTTGCTGGACAGTACAGGAAACGTTTCCTTTAAGGTCGATGTGGAAGTTCATGATTTAGGGAAAGGCATATATGGGTTTTCATTGACAGTAGATGATGAGTTTCTTGACGATGAAAACATTGTTTTTCCTGTTAGTCTAGTAGGAGGAGTCACATATTCATTGGTTTCTCAAAACAATGTCATTAGAGATAAAACAATTGTGAAAGATACCTATGAAGGATACGATACGGATATTATAACAGTCGCAAAACAAACGTACTATCCCTTTCAAAACACGCCAGTGTATTTATCAGAATATCATTCATATAGCATATTAGAATTGAACTTCGACGAATTGACAGGATCGAACATTACCATTTTGGATGCGAAGCTATATCTTAACCGATATCAAAGCAATGTAAACTCAAAATTGCCATTATCAGAAATTACTTCATCTGATTTCGATTCAATTGATGGTTTTTCGTCCTATACCAAAGTATTAATATCGCAACCAACAATCAATTCGGAAAATATTGTATATGATATTACCGATGAAATCGAAGATCACGTGAGCAATGATGACACCACGCTTCTTTTGGAATTATCACCGCAATTCATTTTATTGGGGACTTCAAATTTAAAATATATGAATTTCATTTCGGAAAACGCCGATGAATATAATAGCCCATATTTTGCGATTGATGTCACAGGTATCAATCTGAATAGTTCATATGGAGATTCTCCAGCATATGAACAAATAAATAATCTTGACCTTAATTGTTTCGGATATGCTCTACGAATGGAACATACAATATTAAATATTTCAACTCCTTCAGGGGTTATTAATTTTACAAATATATATGCGAGTAATGCTTATTTATATCAAGTAATTATTCCTGCCGTCATATATACCATAAAAAACCAACCGTTCTATAACGCTAGGGTTCTTTCTAGTATTAACGCATCTATATCCGAAGATGAATATAGAATTGCACTTAGAATTGGTAACGTAGACGAAATAAGCACATCCTTCTATACAACACCAAGTAATTGGGGGCCGTATACGAAAAATGATGATTTTCACTTTATGATACAACTTGATGATGGTAGTTGGAGTCATAAGATTGGAGACCTACCTAGTGTACACTTAAGTAGTGTCATTAATCCTTCTGAAATTAACTGGGATGCGCCTTACACTGATTATTCCACAGAAGAATATTTTCCTAATCATTACAACAGTTATACTATATATTTCGCTATTACGCATACGAAACTCATTGGATGGGGGTATTAGTATGAAGAAATTCTTTATATTACTTTTACCCATCATGATATTATCGAGTTGTACACAGAATACAGAAGAAAAGACAATAATTGATGATTTGACGGACGCCGGATATATACTTGATGATATAAATATGACAGATCTGAATTTTGATGTAACATTGATCTCTGTCAGATCTATCAACGATACATTAAGCGATGATCACGGTATTATCTATGAAGTATCTAGCGATGATGTGGGGATATTCTATCAAAACCGAATTGACTACAGTAACAATGAAAACGACATCGTTTTTATCTATAAAGCAGGGAACTATGTGTTTGAAATGCATCATAGTACGACTTCGACATTTCCCGGATTTATGAGACATTATGAATTTGAAGCGAATTTTCAATATCACATATACTTTTCAGGTGAAATGGAAGAACAGACTATCTATGATGATTTGACGGACGCTGGATATATACTTGCTGAAACAGGTACTACAGATCAGGATTTTGAGGTTACAGTAGTTTCTGCCAAATCCATACATGATTCATTAAGCGATGATTTTGGTATCATCTATGAAGTTTCTAATGAGGATGTTGAATCTTTTTATACAGATAGACAAGACTATAGTTACTATGTGAACGACATCGTTTTTATTTATAAAGTAGAGAACTATGTGCTAGAAATGTATCATAGTACGACTTCGACATTCGCCGGATTTATGAGACATTATGATTTTGAAGCAAATTTCCAATATGAGTTGTTCTTCTCAGGAGAATTGGAGTATCATCCACTGATACAGAGGATGTTTGATAACGGAGGATATATTTGGAAAGAGGAAACAGAGGAACATATTGTTGAATATCACGATGCTTACAATCGTCTGAATTTGCAGATTGAAAGTATTAGAATCATACCATTCAACAATGTCAGTTATACTGTGGTTGAATACAAATCAAGCGAGGAAGCATATCAAGCATTCATTTATCAAGACACCCTAAATGCGGGGACTTTCAATTCATTTCGATATTATGTTCAATACCAAAACTACGTTTTTATCATTGATGTTTTAAATGTACATATTGATTTGATTTACACTCCTTTTGAAGATGTCGATTTTGTTGCCTATAGTCACGAAGATGCACAATACCTACCATGGGAAGGAAATTAACGTTGATTGTATAAGGTATTTCCCAGACCCGTTTTTTGACTTGGTTTTCATAGGTTTATCATACGTCCCTTCATGAAAAGAAGTGAAAATATAAATGAAAAGACTTTACAATATATTGTGATTGGTATGGAAATTGATGAGTGGTCTCCGACTCCATATGTATAGCTAGAAGATGACTTAACGATCAACCTACGTAAATCTACGATATACCCACGGAAGATTACGTGGGAAAAAGCTGGGGGTGCTGTAAAAATCTCTAGGGGTGCTGTAAATTATGATGGGGGTGCTAATTTGTATCAAAATTGGTAGCCTTACACAAAATCATAACAGAGGGGTTATATTATTGTGAAAAACAAAGGATTTGTCATATTAGGATTAATATCAATACTGGTGATATTTCTAGGAATAAAATTAGTTATTAATGATTTCTACTTCATTGATGGACTGATGATTATACCAATGATAGCTTTACCAATATCATTAATATTACACTATCTTGGGGTTGTTATACAAAAGACCTTAAAGGTTAAATATACTTATTTGATAACATTCCTAGTATACATTCTTGGAGTATCCATCGTTATAGGCGTGAATAATTTTAATGATATTTTTGATGGTGGTAGTGGTTTTATACTATTATTCATATTGTATCCATCTTTTATTTGTCACTTGTCTATAGTTGCGTATTACATATATTTTAAAAAGAATACTAATATATTTGCTGTAAATAAATAGTGGATTGACCAGAATGTATATTGGATTGGTATGGTTTTTGAACAGTGGTCTTGATGCCATATGCACAGAAATAGAAGGGGTGCGTAGATTTCTCTAGAGGTGCGTAATTGTATCAAAATAGGTCACCCAACACATATTGAAAGCATAGGTTTGATACAATAAAGCGAATTACTATTCGCCCTAGTATCGAGCCTTTTTTTTGTGCAGATAGGGACATTTCTCGCTATATTCTAAAACCTTGGGTGAGTCTAAAGATTTTTAAAGGTTATCATATGAATATTTATAACTAAGCCAATAAATTTTTACACGATTACATGTTGATTAACACTATTTGACCAAAATTTCAAATGGATTTCTGGTACTTCAACAAAAATATATTCTTTTATGCTATAATTTAGTTAAAATCATTGACTTTAGGTCAGACCTAAGGTTTATAATAAGGTATTGACTACTGCTATCTTATGATAGATACATTTATGTTAGATAAAAAAAGGAGAAATAATGCTATGATAAATAAAGAAATTATTGAAATTAGACCATTTGTAATTGCTGATTATAGTAAAGTGGTAGATATCTTATTATTGTCATTTGAAAGTAAATTTAAAAAACTAACGAACTTAGAAACTGACGACTTAAAATCTTATGTGATGGAGGCTTCATTGTTTGAGAATCAACCGCAGAATGGATACTTTGTTGCAACTATTAAAAATGAAGTAGTTGGCGTTGTTAAGACAGCATATTCTAACAAGATAAAAACTAAAAACAAAAACAAAACTTCCTTAATTTATTTAGCAAAAAGATATGGACTACTAAATGTAATGAAATTAAAATTTGCTGGCATACTGTTATCAGATACTACTCATAAAGGCGAATATTATATAGAACATATTGCCGTATCAGAGAGTGCTAGAGGTTATGGTATAGGGACCTTATTGATAGAAAAAGTATTTGACGAAGCAAAACTTTTAGAAGAAATTAATAAAGTCACTCTATATGTTGCTAGTACAAATCAAGGAGCAGTTAATCTCTATGAAAGAGTTGGGTTTAAGACTACAAAGAAAAGAAGAAGTTTTTTAACATATATTTTTTTTAAGAACAGAACATGGTATTTTATGTCAAAATTTCTATATAGTCAGAGTAAAACCAAACTAGCATTTAACAAATATTGGTGGTTAGGGATACTCGGATTAATTGGGTTTATGTCTTTCAATGATATAAGAAATGTATTAATAAATGGTGGGAACTTTCTTGTATTGCTAAATTTACTTTGGTTCTTATGGTTTATATATTTTATACCATCAAGAAGATAGATTAAAACTTTTATGAAGGGTTGGAGAATTCATATGAATGAGTATATCAAAATTAGTCAATTAGCGTCTTTAATGGGAATATCAACACATCAAATCAGATATTTTGAAGACAAGGGAATCTTTAATCCTACATTTATAGCTGAAAATGGATATCGAATGTATGGGATCAATGACATATATGAATTAATTCATATCTTGTTTTTAAGAGAATTAGATATTTCGGTAAAAAATATATCTTTACTAAAGAAAACTGAAATGAAAGCAAATTATTTATCCGTATTAACTGAGAAAAAAGATGAAATTGAAACGCATATTAGAAAACTAATAAACTTGAAAAAATCTGTTGAAACAACAATAGAAACAATAGAAGAAATTAGAGAAATCAATGAAGATTTTAGATTTACAGAACTGAATGATATAAAATTAAAGGTATTAAATGGTTATAATCATCATCACAACTTGAATGCACAAGACATTCTCCAGATAAGTAAAGAATATAGTAATTATGATCTACTGAATATAGTCCAAATCTATGATGAAACAAAATATTATGTATGTATAGAAGATGAGCGAAATTTTGATTATATCCTGAGTCAAGGTACATATATTTATAAAATAGAAAATGTAGAAAATTACCAGCAAGCAGAAAAAAGAGTTACCCAATTTTTTAAGCTATTAAACAGGAAGTCTATTAAAACAGAAGGGCCATTACTGATTCAAGATTTACATCAAGCTTCAATGACAAGTAGTCGCTTTGTATCAATAAAAATTATGATGAAGGTGAAAAAATGAAAAGAATTGAATATTTAGATACACTAAGAGGATTAGCTATTTTTTTCATGATTATGCAACATGCTTTTTTGATGCATGAAATAGGTGCAGGAGACTCGAACAATATAATTTCGATTATATTTGTTGGTTTAGGAACATGGCCAGCTGCGCCTGTCTTTATGGTTGTTTTAGGGATATTTTTAATGCAAAGTAAAAAGCCTAATAAAGTATTAATGTTTAGAGGATTAAAACTATTTGCATTAGGTTATCTTTTGAACTTTGTTAGATTTACTATACCCTTACTCATTGCAAATGATAATAACGCATTTAAATTTCTTTTTGAAATTGACATATTACAATTGGCGGGACTAAGTTTTATACTTCTTGGTGGATTACGTAAAGTTGCTCAAAATAAATTCATATTTCCAGCAGTAATAATTATTATTACTATTGTTTCACCCTATATATGGAATGATTTCAATTATCTAACTGATCCATTTATTGGTTCGAGTGATTTAGTCAGTTTTCCAGTTTTTCCATGGATTATTTATCCAATGTTAGGAATGTATTTATCTAATACACTTTTATCATTAAATAAGCAAAAAATAATTAATTTGGTATTGGCATCATTTACCTTGGCCATAATTGGAGTTTTAACATTGGGTCAACATACTATTTTTGATTATCCACAACACACATTTGATTTGCATTTTCTTGTTATTGCTTTTATATTAATTTATTTTTTAATAGTATATGGATTTACTAAACAATTTGGTTATCCTAAAATCCTTTCATTTTGGAGTCAAAATATTACTCAAATATATATCTTGCAGTGGATTATTTTTGGATATAGTATTTTGTTTTTGGATGTGAATAAATTTGGGCCTATAGGGGCAATGATTATTGGACTAATTGTTGTAATTATAGTGCATTTTTTAGTACTGAAAACAAAAATTAATAAATTCTTGCCAAAAGTTTAGGAATACAATTGTAGTATCTCAAAACTATTACATTGTTATTACTTTTGATCAAATTAAAAAATGTTGAAATGTTTGGGTTCAACACCATATATATATAATTAGTTAATTACCTCATTTTGATACAAAGATTTCCAAGATGACTTTGTATGTGTACTAGTCAACATAAAAAGACATTAATTAAGCCATACTTTAGGGGTGCGTAAAATGTTAGTAAGAGTGCGTAAATTCTGCTAGGGGTGCATAATTGTATCAAAATAGGTCACACAACACATTATGATTATACTAAGTTTATAACTTTAACAAAAACGTCTCTATTGAGCCGTTTTTGTTTGTTTTAGGTGGCAAAAAAGCACTGAATATCATACTGGTAGGAGGTGATGTGATTTGAAATTAGGATAAAAAGCGTTAAAATATGTCTATTTTTCAACATGTTTATTGATAAAAATAGAGTTCGTCGTGATGGGGTTTGAACTTTCAAGAAATTCTTGGTTTTCGTACGGTTGATGAGATTTGAACTCTTTTGATTCGTAATTGATATTTTGAATTAGAACATAAGTTTAGACTTGGTTTATTTTTGTTTTAGATGATGTTATAATATAATTAATAATTTTGCTGATCCAATATAAATTTGTGTCTCAGAAAATGAGGGGGATGATAGCTATGTTAAAGAAGTACCGTATATTATTACTATTAGGTGGGATTTTTTCTTGCTTGTTTTCAATGAGTATGATATTTGAGTCTAGAGTATTCTTTAGGAATATGTATACTGATCATTTTGTTTATGACTTTAACTTATACTCTCAAATCATTTCAGTAGGTTTGCTTGGAGTTTTGTTACTACTTTTGCTCATAAAAAAAACAAAACCATATTTTTTTACTGTTGTTGGGATAATCACGATTCTTATAAATGTAGCAGGTATGATTTTATATAGTAGTGTTGTTGAAGAGTTTTATTTTAGTATTTATTCTATCAGGGGTATTATCTTACTTCTTATTGGTGTTTTCTTACAATCAAACAATTTAGTATATGTAAAAAGACTTAGTTTATATTTCTTTTTGGAGTTACTAGTTCTTCAAGTCTCTTCCATGTCAGAGGATTCAATATTCTATATGTATAAGACATTTGAATTCACTAACGTATTTGGAACAGTTATATTGTTCTCTTTGGGGCTCTTGATTCCTTTATGTATGAACTATTTCTTGATAGAAGTTCATGATATTTCAAATGATAAAATCAGAAAACCTATTAACACAAAAAACTTGGTAAAAATTACCTCGTGGATTTCAATAGGCTATCTGATCATATTAGTTATTATGAATATACCTTATTTGTTTGCTATTCTAGTTGATGCCGATAGAACAACAATTTTTTATTATCAAATTAGTGCTATGCTAAGAATCTTGTTATTTTTATTACTCATCTATAGCTTAATATGTGTAACGCGTGATTCAGTGAAGATATGGCTGTTACCTGCTATAACAATCACAATTATTGTGACTATTATCTTTCCATTAACAATAAATATTCAATTTTATTTAGATAGATTTTATTGGCTTTATGGAGTTATTTTTGATTTAGTACTGTTAATTGTTATGACAATATTTATTTATGTTAGAAAATACAAGATATCGTTTTTGTTGAGTATATGGTTCTTACTAAACTTTTTATTAGCTCCATTGCTATTAGGTAATCTCCAGACAATGATTATATTTAAAAATATTGCCTTTAGAAACTTGGAGATTTTCGTCCAAATTTTGTATTACTTTCTTCCAGCTACATTGATCCTAGTGTTGTATAATCGCATGAAAAATCAAAAGGAAGAAAGTTAAACTTGATGTTTATGGACTATTTTTATCAGAGGAGAGTTACATGTCGTTTTTGACTGTGATGAAATTTAAACAATGGGTATTTGTATTATCATATGCATAGAAAATTAGACTTTGATAGCATGTTATAATAACTATTATTGATAAAAACTTGTCAATAAAATTTTCTATATTAAATAAGGTTGTGCTAAGAGTTGTAAGCTTCTAGTTCACAAACAGTAAACTTGGTATAACTCCAGAGTAAAACACGCTATTTTTTTAGTGAAAATCATGATAAACTTAGTAATGACAAGACATATAGGAAGCATAGGTTTGATACAAAAGTATCAGGCCTTTTTTTATGCAGAAAGGGCGTTTTCTTCCTATATACCAAATACCATATCTCCTGTAGAGGTTCAAAGTAGAACTTTTTCAGGGCTTTTATGCTCTGTGAGTTCAACCTTTTAACGATTACTCAACTATTTACACGATTGCCCAACCATTTACACGATTGCCTAACAATTTACACGATTACCTAATTTCATAAATATTAACATTTGAATTTGCTTATATCGAATGCTATCTTTGAACCTTATAAATTGTAAGGTTGAATTTCGAATTGAGTCGAAATGAAAATTACATGAAGTCCAGAAAAGTTCTTCATTATTGATCAATATAATGCTATAATGAAATAGAAATTAACAATTCCGGGATAAAAGAGGGGGTAAATAATATGAAATATAGTTTATCAAGGCATGACTTTAATTTTCAAAAAAAGATAAGAATAATGAAACATTATTTGATACTTTCAAAACTGCATTAGTACCTATAAAATCACATCATGAAATATAGTATCTGAAATATAACTGATGTATAGCAAGTGTATTAAATTGAGAATAAAGATCATAAAACTAGGGGGGGAAGAAATATTTATGAGAAAAGTAATGATTGGTATAATAATCTTGTTTTTATTTTTGATCAGCAACGTAATGAGTACAGTTAATGCTAGTAGTAGTTTATCACAATACACGAAAGAATTTATACTTAGTATGGTTTGTGAAAATGAAACTACTTGTTATGAAAATGAACTGAAAGTAAAAAGTGAACAAATATATGATATCTTCCTTACCAATATAGGTAAGGTTTATGAGTATACTTATGCTGACGATTTTGGATATGTGATTTCTAGAAAAACCAAATTTGAAGATCATTGGATTATGGAAATTATAGAGGCCAGTTCAGATACGAAGTCACCCTATAATCAAATTAGTTCCAAAAATATATACATATCGTATGGTAATTATTTTGAGTATAAGGATGATTTATTAGTTGACAGTTTAACAGGTGACGAGATTAATTATCAAGATATTATTAGTTACTTTAATGAGAGGTTATTTATTGGTGCAATGGGACAAACAACTGTGACTACTTATACAGAAGAATATAGTTATTATTCTAAAACAACAACTAGAACTGAAACCGATGGAGGATTTCCAACACTTTCAACAGACTTGAATACTAGTGTTACAAATAATTGCAGTCCTACTGCAGGAACAGAGATTATTATGTATTGGGATAGATATGAGACTAATCTAATATCGAATTTTACACCAACGTATACAACTATTGTAGGAGTACCCCCATATTCTTATTATTATGTTACGAAATATCGAAATTGGGATAACATAACGAGTTCACAATTAGATGTTTTAGAAGATCTACACGATGACTTGTATGCTGATATGTACACAAATAACTGGTATATTCCATTATGGGGTAGTGTTGATGGTACATATCCACCTTTCTTCTATAATGCATTGGAAGATTATTTTGATTCTAAAAACTTAGATTTATCATATAATAGTTTAATATATGGACCAAACACACCCGCTAATACGATTGGTGAACAGCTTGATTGGGCTGAATTCACTGCAGAAATTGATTTGGATTATCCTGTAGTAATGCAATTAGGTGTTGATCCTTCAATGGATTATGAATTATATGTTGATAGTGAAAGCATCGAATATGATGATTATTATTTCTATACATATTATGGACAAAAGGTATGGTATGATACTGTAACTAGAATATATAAAGAATACTCAAATTCTGCTCATACCGTAGTTGGCTACGGATATACTGTGATTGATTATTATAAGATTAATTACTATGGTAATTTATACAAGTCAAAGACAGATAAATACTTTGTTGTAGCCAATGGATGGGGTGGCACTTCATTGATTAATTCCACAAATAGTGATATTTCCATAGCATATTCTGTTTTCCCAAATTAAAGGATGGTGGTTCTTATGAAGAATAAGTTTTTATTTTGTACCGTATTCTTGAGTGTCTTGCTACTAGCGGGATGCACAAATACACCTGTGTATTTATATGATGATTGTCTTTCAGATAGTGAGTGTAGTGAAGTTGTTATTGACGATGTAACAAAAGATTCATCATCTCTCTCAAAGAGTTTTTCAGAAATTGAGTTACTTGATGATTCAATTATGTCTTTTCGGTACAAAAGAGTTAATGATGATGCGGGTCGTTTGTACATAACTTACATAATTAATCAAGAAATCTCTTCTGATATTATTGAAAAAGGAAAACAAGTATTGTCTGACGTTTATGAAATAATTGATTCTCAAACAATTGATTTTGGTTATGAGTTTAATATGGTATTTACAAATGGGAATGTTGAAATGCAATCATTTGATGACTGGGTAGCAGTAGTTATATTTTTTGAGTTGGTTGTAGATGATTTTTCAGAATTCATCATTGATAATAAAGATGTAATCAAAGAAATAGCTAGTTTAACAGGTTTTCAAGTAGAGTTTGTATTACTCAAAGGTGATTCAAAAGTTAGAATTAGTTTTGAATATAGTTCTAATAGAATTATTTTATACTACTCGAATATTGAGAATGAAGATGGACTTAACCAAATTTTTAACCAAGAATTTTCTGAATATGATATTATTGATTAACTGAGAAGTTAAAAATTTATTTAGACTGTATAGCGCAAATACAATAGTCATTTTCGACAGTTTGCTCTTTCTTAAGCCATTTTATAGGGGTGCGTAAAAATCATTAGGGGTGCGTAAATTCTGCAAATGGTGCGTAATTGTATCAAAATAAGTCACATAACACAATAAAAATAACCAATTGTTTGACAAACGTCAAGCAATTTTTTATTTGATATAATTCAACCATTGATAGAATTATATCAAATATCGAGTTATTGTAGAATTTTAAATGTCATGATAAAATACAATTGAAGATCAATATAAGGGGTGAATTATTATGGCTAGCAACATTCAAATAGGACAATATATTCAAAGAATGCGGAAAGAAAAAGGATTATCTCAAAAAGCATTGGCTGACAAGCTAAACATCAGTTTTCAAGCTATCTCTAAATGGGAAACGGGTGAATCATTACCTGATATCAGCATACTCTTGGAGTTATCAAATATCTTGGAGACTACAACAGATAAAATATTATCAGGTGGATATCTAGTAATTAGAAAAACACAGTTCATTAATATTGAAAATATTATTGAAGGATTCAAAGCTCTAGAAAATTTACGTCACTACTTTGGTGAAAAATCTACTTTTTATTTGGGAGCAATTGAGGGGATTAATCAAAAAATGAATATTGATTTTGAACAATACATTAAAAATGATCGGTATAAAGAAACAATGCTCTCTGAAGTTATCATTCAATATCTAATGAATGGTTACCATATTGAAAGAAAGGATATAGAATATTATATAAAATCAGATAAACTAAGAAACATCATCTATAAGTATACTGGTGACGAAGTTACAATGAATAGACTAGTATATCAGGATAATCAAAAACTGTTTAATCAAATAAGAAGCATCAAACAAGAATTTAAAGATGTTGATACGCTTTCTGAGCTTCCTGGTGAATATATTAGAATGATGCAAGATAAGTATTATTGGTGTACACAAATAGAAGTTAGTGAGAACCTATGCTATGGTATTGCTGTTGATGAATCTAAAATTTATGTGTTTTCTTATGGGAAAGATGGTGTGGATAACCAATTGATTCACGAAGAATCTAGAATTTAATTACTCATTGTTTGGTATATAAGACAGTGGTCGAAAATACATGTTTTTTCTATGGAAAACTTTGACTGTTTCACATATATCATATATAGTTGAAATTGAAAAGGCTTACTCAAATCAATGGAGGAAACATATGAAAAAAGGAAGACAGTATTATTTTGATGTCTATATCGAAAGTATAGTTGACTTAATCTTTGGTAATGCTGTTTCAGCATTCTTTGAAAATTCAGAAATCAAGAGTTTAGCAACAAATAAAGGATATCTAGTATCAAGTGCTGCTCTAGCAACCTATGGTTATGTATTCTATAACAATGATTTCACATTTGAAGATGGCGTTCCAGCAGGAACTGTTGATTTAGGCAGTGATTGGGATTATGTAGCAGATCTTATTGAATTGCAAACAATTATCTTCAAGTAAATTTTAGTGAACAAAAAGGAATACAGTGTCTGCATTCCTTTTTCTTTATTTAAGTTTATTAGAATTAAATTTCCATTTGGTCTAATAGGTCTCTAATGATTTTAGAAGATGTTTTTAGTTTGCTTGATTCATCTTGATCAAGCTTGAGTTTAACTACATGATGAACCCCATCTTGATTTAAAACTGTTGGTAATCCAATATAGATATCGGAATCGCAATCATAAACTCCATCATTATAAACGGATATCGGAATAATTCGGTTTTCGTTATTGAATATGGCTTTCGTAATTCTTACCAAAGCCATCCCTATACCATAATATGATGCTTTCTTTCTTTTGATGATTTCATTTGCTGCGTTCTTAACAGTCTTATATATTTTATCAAGGTCTTCAAAAGAGATTTCATCCATAGACTCGATAACATCTTTGATTGGTTTGACACCTACAAAAGCGCTTGACCAACAGACAAATTCAGAATCTCCATGCTCACCAAGAATATAAGCATGAACATTTCTCACATCAATAGAGATTTGTCTTGATATTTCATATCTCAATCTTGCAGTATCTAAAGATGTTCCACTTCCTATCACTTTTGAAGAAGGTAATTTTGAGGCTTTCCAAACGACATAGGTTAGGATATCAACTGGGTTGGTAGCAACTAAAATAATCCCATCAAAACCTGATGACATGATTTTAGAGACGACAGATTTCATGATAGAAGCGTTACGGTTCAAAAGGTTGATTCTTGTTTCACCCTCCTTTTGATTCACGCCAGCTGTGATAACAACAAGCCCTGCATCTTCACATTCTTCATAATCACCAGATCTAATGATCATCTTTCTTGGAGCAAATGCCAACCCATGATTTAGGTCCATGGCTTCACCTTCTGCTTTATTGGAGTCTATATCAATTAAAACTAATTCCTCAACGGTTCCTTGATTGACAAGAGCATAAGCATAACTCATGCCAACAAAGCCTGTTCCTATAATGACAACTTTATTTTTCATCCTAAAATCACCCCTTCATATGCTTATTCAATTCATTTTATGTCTGATGAATAGATAAATCAAGTAAAGGGCATCATCATAAAGAAGACAGCTAATTTTATAAAAATCCTTTTTTGTTTCTTGACGCTTTAAATAATGATATAATATAACCATCATTTGAGGTGGTTTTATGAAATTATCAACCGGTATGAGTGTGCCAATACACAGTTACAAGCATAACAAAAAGCTACATCGCATATGGAAGAAAACCGTGGTTTTATATCAAGATCAACATGTTTTGGTAACAGCCAACAATCGAACAAAAGTCATCGAAAACGATGGTAGAAGCTGGCATACAAAAGAACCAGCAATCTGCTATTTCTATAATGATTTATGGTTCAATATCATTGGTATGTTAAAAAAAGATGGCGTTTATTTCTATTGCAATATGTCCAGCCCTTATCTTTATGATGGCGAAGCCATCAAGTATATTGATTACGATTTGGATGTCAAAGTTTTTCCAGATGGAAATTATTTTCTATTAGATGAAAAGGAATACCAAATGCACTTAAACCAAATGTGCTATTCTGATGAGATCCAAGCTATCATCGATGAACAAATTAAGTTGCTCATTAGCAAAATTGAAAAGAAAGAAAAACCATTCTGTCTTTCAGACATTCATTTATATCATGAACAATTTAAAAATATGAGTAAAAAGTGAGGTAGCTATGAGGCTTTTTCACACTGCAGTAAAAATGACATTGGTTGGAGTCATTGCCAGCCTAATCGCAAAGTTTATCGGACTTGAGTTTTGGTTAACTGCAGGTATACTTGCGATTTTATCAATTCACTTAACAAAAAGAGACTCAGTTGTCATATCTTCTCGAAGATTGATTGATTCTGTTTTTGGTCTTTTACTTGCAACACTGATGTTTATTTCATTTGGATACAATTATTGGGTCTTCTTTATCTTTATCTTCATTTTCACATATATATCATGGATGCTTAAAATTTCTGAGGGTATTGTACCTGGATTGGTATTGGTCACTCATTTGCTAATAGAAAATACATTTTCTTTATCTTTACTTGCTAACGAGTTATCTTTAATCTTTATTTCAATAGGTATTGCAACAATCTTTAATATTTTATACCCACAATCGACAGAAAAAGAACTTGTGATGCACGTGAAATCCATAGACACTTTGGTAGCAGATCATCTTTTCATGCTTTCCTTACTACTTAAGGATCCAGATTATAATGAAGAATATTATCGTCACTATAGCCTATTAGATCACAAGATTCAAGAATACATTGATATTGTCGAGTTAGTAGACAAAGATCTATTATTTCAAAATGATCATAGCTATCTCGCCTATTTCCATATGAGAAAAGAACAAACAAGTTATATTAGACATATGTATTTACAGGCTCTAAAGATAAAGAAATTACACCAATACGCACTTGAAATTTCTGATTATTTAGTGACATTAAGCAAGGACATCGGGCAATACAACAAAGCTGTTGAACAGCTTCGAAAATTGGATGTCATACAACAAGAATTCAAAGTATCTTCGCTACCGAGCACAAGAGAAGAATTCGAGATTAGAGCAACACTTTATCAAATCTTAATTGAAATTGAATCACTATTGTTGGTAAAGGTTAATTTTCATCATCAATTCCCGGATTTTGAAGAAAGATATCTTTAAATCGAAATTTCTTTTTGTTGTGCATACCTTTTGCTGTATATCCATTGAAATGATACAATAAAGAAGAAAATAGGAGGATTGAATGATGATTAATGGAATTAAGAGTTTTAAGCATGTTTTTTCTAAAAAATTAACGACTATATTTGTCATAGTTATTGCGTTGTTTGCTATATATTTTGTTGTGAATACAGGTTCGGGGATTTGGTTATTTTTGGCATCATTGCTTCCAATCATGTTGGTAGCTGGTGCTGCAATTGGGCTTCAATTGAAAGATAAATCCTTAGCTGCTCACTTGGTCTTATTTTTAACTGCTTACCTATCGATGGGAACACAATTTATTGGAACTTTATTGTCATCTAATTTTACTAATTTTGCATTACCAAGTTTCTCACTCAATCTTATTGTAGGATTTGTCATCTTTGTTTATTTGATAATCTATATTTTGTCTTATATTTTAGATGGCAAGGTTGGTATGAGCTATACCAAATCACCTGTAGTAATGTCAGCAATCATTGCTTTCACTTATTTCTTTATTAGATCAGGATTCAGTGTTGCAGTACTTAAAATTGTACCACCGGTCATTGCATTGCTATTTGGAGCGAATGTCTTTGCAATTATGCTGCTGTTAGCAGGTGTTGCAGATGTACCATTCATTTTACTAGATAAGATATTTAATTCAGGTTTTGCGAATGAACCTTTAAGCTATTTTATATTTGCTGCATTTGGATTATATCTAGCATACGGAGCAAGTACAGCGATAATCAAGTCATTTAAGAAATAAAATGAACCTCCAAATTGGAGGTTTTCTTTTTTATGCTTTTAAAATAAAAGAATAAATGCTACAATAAAAATAAATAATATAAAAAGGAGTTTACCCTATGATTAAATTCGTTAAAGGCTTCAAAGGCATTCTTCCAGAAGGAATCCAGTTTATTATTCTTATTGTATTATCTGTTTTTGCAATTCTTACAACGGTTTGGAATCAAACGCGATTTTTCGGTTTTGTTCAAAGTTTATTACCTATTACATTGGTTGCGTTTGGTGTATTTCTTTTGCAAAGAAAAAAAGAAGTCTTTCTTGCTCACTTCCTGCTTTTTTTCCTGTTTTATAGTGATCATCTAGGAGGATTTATTAGAGCGATTTTATCCTATAATTTTGGAAGTAAGGCTTTTTCTACATCGATGACTTTGAACTTATTGCTTTGTATGATTGGTTCAGTTTATTTAATTTTATTTCTTGCATCACATCTATTAGATGGTAAATTGAAATTCAATTTCAAATATACTAAATCGGTTGTTGTTTGGCCACTTATAGCAATGATTCTCTATGCATATTTTAGAAGTTCCTTTCTGACAGCAGTCATATGGGCTTTACCTGTGGTTGTCAGTTTGCTTGTAGGTTCACCTTTTATAGCATTGATATTTATAATTCGTTGTTTCATAGCTATTCCATTTGGATTCTTAGATATTGCATTTAATGGAACATTTCAGTTTACATCAATTAATTATTGGCTATTCTTATTAGCTGGACTGTATATACTAACGATTTCGATATTAGCGACAGTAAAAATTATAAAAAAGCCTGAAGAAAAGCAAGGCGCAGAACCAAAAGAAAAACAAGAAGTAGAACCAAAAGAAAAACAAGTTGTAGAGTCTTAGCAAATGCTAGGACTTTTTTTTGCAGATAAATTAGAATAACAAGTGCAACACAACAATAATTAAATAAAAAGGTTCATAGAATCTCTTATAATGTAAGTGACGAAACAAACACGTATAAGGAGGATCTATGAACTACCATCATCTTACCATAGAAGAACGAGCATGTATATTTCAATTCAAGCAATTAGGTATGAAAGTAAGAGAAATCGCAAGAGCAATTAAGCGATCAGCATCCACCAT
>Ga0268276_1002016_pt1 | contig 18274 bp, 21 predicted proteins | sample saktaG_4_FD_190145 | JGI IMG/M metagenome (GOLD analysis project Ga0268276, IMG submission 190145) | Saline water microbial communities from Sakinaw Lake, British Columbia, Canada - sak_2010_1_5_45m | ecosystem: Environmental > Aquatic > Non-marine Saline and Alkaline > Saline ...
CTTGACAGCCTCTACCACCGGCACGCGGGCCGGCAGCGATTCGCGGCATGCCGGGCAACGTCCGCCCGCCATAAAATAGCCGATCACCGGCACCAGTGATCTGGCCGGCAGCCTGGCGCCGCATTTCACGCAGGCCGGCGCCCTGAGGCGCACTTCACCCTCTTCAGTTACCGACCCGGCGAACCAGTTCAGGACCGCTCCCCAGGCCGCGCCGAGCAGCAGGAAAAGGCAGCCTGTTAAAGCGCTAACAATGCTATCCGCGGACATATTTCTGTTCGCCCATGCCGAAGTAGCGGTCGAAGTCCAGGGTATTGCCCTGACTATTTCTTATAGTGCCGCTGACATAACCGAACGGCCCGAAGTAATCAACCTTCAGCACAAGCATGTTCATATCGATCCTGCCCATGGAGACCGTCTTGAAAGACAGGTCCACCATGCCGTAGCGGTCCCGTATAAGCCAGTCACCTTCAACTCCCTGCGGCCGGTCGAATTTGACCGGCGGCAGCAGGTCCAGCCTGCCGTCCACCCACAGGCAGTTCTCGTTATACTTCTCCGGATCAATAGACTGGTTGTCCGTCAGGTTGAAACCTGCAAGCCGCCCTTTTTCGTCATAGCCGGCTGCCGTGACCCAGTCATACTTCAGCGCGTAAGGGTAAAAACCCTTATGGTCGTCGATGATGGCAAAACTCTCTTTGCGCAGAAACTCTATTTTCTCGCCGCCTAAAATCAGGCTTCCCTGCATGGGCATGAGGCATTTGTGGGAATAAACCCCGCGGTTCTTGCCCATGGGAATGGAGACCACAATGGGGGCAACCAGACCCTCGTCGTGGATGGCTTCGAAATGCCCTTCCATATCCGGCAGGCCTTTCTGATCGCGGATGATAATATTTATATAAAACCTGCCCTTCGCCAGCGCGCTGACGATCTCGATAGAGCAGTCCTTGTCCCGGAACGACTGGCTGCCGCCCCAGATAGATGCGGGGATCTTTATCTTCCATGAAGGCAGGATTTTCTCAAATAAATATTTTTTATTGCGCTCTTTATCATAGACGATGAATTGCGCCAGCGCAGATACCTTGGCATTGTACAGCACGGCCAGCATAAACCAGCGGCTGTTCCCCAATTGAAAGGCCTGCCATTCCTTGAGCCTGAAATCAAGGAAAGGTTTCGGCAGCCAGGCGCCCAGCGGCTTTCTGGCCTGGAGCGGATTGACATTTTTAAACTGACTGCTGAAAGTCCCGAAGGTGAATTCACCGTCGGTAACCAGGTTGTCCGGGGCGGTTAGCAATTCTCTCCTCTGATATCCCGTCATTCTGCACCCCCTTGGCAGACATTGTGCACTATGACCGATAAAATATCAAAGGTCATGACTTCATTTAACTAAATGCCCTGCCTGTAATAAAATACAGTGTTGATGAGGATACACGCCGCAATACTGTTTGTTTTCCTGGCAGTGATATCTTATGGCTGCTCACCCAGGTTCATCTCCGCCGGCTCGAGCGGCAAATACGTCTACTTTCCGGTCGATCCCCGTCAACTGATAACGGTTGACGATCCGTCAGTCCGCCGGGCGCTGGAAACGATCACCTCTGATAAAACTGACTACAGGTCCGATTTCAGGAAACTGCAGGACTGGGTGGCGTCCCATATAACCTATTCCCAGGACAGCTATTATCACTGGCAAACGCCGGCCGAAACCCTGGAGAAAAGATCGGGCAACTGTAAGGATTTTGCCGTGCTGCTGTGCGCCCTCAGCCGGGCGGCAGGCGTGCCGGCCGGCGATATCTACGTGGCCATCGGCAAGGACCGCAGCAACAGGAGCCATGCTTTTATAATCGAAAAATGGTTGCTCGGCCGCTGGCAGGTGATCGAGCCGCAGGTAGGCGGCTTTATTATCTCGGATTTATCCGCCATAGATACCGCTGACAGGTACGCCATAACTTCCCGCTTCAACGATGAATCATATCTCGGGGAGCCGGCCTTCATCACGGGTTCCGAGACTTTCCTGGTTTCCGGGACGCCCGCAGCATCAACGGTAAATCACGCTGCTGCAGATTCAGATTCCATTTCACTTTCCTCAAATCCTCCTCCCGTTGTCAACCCCCTGCCCGAGATAGACTACTTCTATTTCAAGCAAATTCCGAATATCGTCGGCCCATCCGGCTCCTCCATGCTCACATGGCAGGTTAGCGACGCATTGTTGGTCTACATCGACGGCGGCATCGGCTATGTCTCGTCTTCAGGCAATCAAATAGTCACTTCCTCGGCCGGAACGGTCTATACCATTACCGCCAGGAATGAAAACGGCGAGATAACATCTATGGCCATTAAATAAAGCGCATTTTGACCGATCCATTCACCGGTCCAACTACCTGCGGCAAAATTTACATGGCGTGAAGACGCACTTGCTATTGTTATTAATCCCCGAGCAGCCCATGGTGGTATCGCTCTTGCCCCAGGCCGTGGCGTTGCAACCCGTCCGGCCGGCGCTGTTGCCCCAGGTTTTCGAGTAGGGCAACGTCGATTTCTCAGGGCCGTCGTCGGCCCACGCCGGGACTGTGCCTGATAAGAGAAGAACCGCCAGGCACAAAACGGCGATAATTATGGTGGTGGTAAACCCTCTGCACAGCGTCATTGTGTCCACCTCCGTTTATTCGATCGAACCCTTATACGCATATACTGGAGCCAGCGGTCAGAGTCGAACTGACGACCGGCTGTTTACGAAACAGCTGCTCTACCACTGAGCTACGCTGGCATGCGAAGCTAATCATCAAAAGTTTAGCGCCATTTTAGCGCCGGATTTTTAGACGCTATGCCGGCGGGCATTACGCCGTCCAGCAGGGCCATAGCTTCTTCTTGCATACCCGATATTATATGAGAGTAGCAATCCATTGTAAACGCTACGCTTGCGTGCCCCAGAGCCTCACTGATCACCTTCGGCTTGGCGCCCAGCAGTAGCATTAAACTTGCGAAGGTATGCCGCAGATCATGAAAACGGACACCATCGAGGCCTGACTTCCGGGCCAGCCGGGTGAAAGAATGGCTTAATACGGTTGGATCAATTGGCTTTCCCTCTGCACTGAAAACCAGGACATCCTCGGTGTGTGGCTTGCCCATGGCGTTGAACAAATCCTGCTGCGCTTTAAGGTGCTCCCTCATGTAGAGCCCGAGTTTGGGGGTCATGGCCACCCGGCGCCGGCTATGGCTTGTTTTGGGTTCTTTAAACTCACATACGCCCCGGCGCTTGTAGAGTACCTGGGACACTGAGATAGAGAGCATGTTTAAATCAAGATCACGCCATCTTAAACCCAGCAGCTCAGCTTGCCGCATACCGCTGTTTAACGCGGTGTATATGACGGGGTAATAATAGTTATCCTTTGCCCTTTCCAGCAGGACCTCAACTTCCGCCGGCGTGAGCGTGCGCATTGTCTTACCTTTTGGCGACGGTGCGTCCACCATTTCACAGGGATTGCGGCCTAAATAACCTTGCCTGACTGCGTACTTCAAGCTTTGTGATAATACGCGGTGATAGTGATGCACCGACCGCCGGCTTACCTTCTCACAAGCCTGGCCGTAGTATTTCTGAATAGCAGCCGGCTGGAGCTGCTTTAACTGGATCTGTCCCAGGGCTGGTATTAAGTGCTGCTCAACTATGGAAGTGTAGGCGTCCAGTGTGCGTACTGAGCAGTTCGTCTTGACGTAACCGTCCAGCCAATTGCGCAAGTGCTCGGCCACGGTGATGCGGCCCGTAGAGGGTTTGATACCTTTCTCAAAGTTAATCAGTAATTCATTAAGCCTGTTCTGGGCATCAGCCTTTAACCCATGGACCTTCTCAAAATGGCGGCGCCGCTGGCCATCAACAGGCTCCAAATCAATGGTTATTTGCCAGCAATTACGTCCAGTGTTACGTAGCCGTCCCCTCATTTCTTTGCCCCCTTCCTTGTGGATTTAATCTGAGCCGGAATTTTAATGTGTTGTCGTCGCATAATCTCCAGCGCGTCCTCGTAACGACCAGCTACCAGAGGAATAAGCCACTCGGGAGCTTTGCCGTCAATCAACAGAGGATCGAGGGATATGGCAAATTTATTGTTAATCGATAGAGGTTCGCTATTAGGGATCTGTTCATCCTCCAACGCAAGCATAAGCAAGGTTAGCAATAATCGATTGACTTTTAATAGCTTCGGGATTCCTAATATCAGATGACGATCCATTTCATCACTCTTGAAGGGAATGCCTAAAATTTCATGCAGGCGTTCGGCTCGGGCATAAAGTTCGGCCGTTAAATATAATCTGCTTGGGTTACCAAATTGCTTAACATCTGTTGTGTCCTCTTTAATAATGCAATATAACCGTGCGATCCATTTTGCCTCGCGGATTGATAGATTGGTGCTTCCGCGATTCCCCAGCAGCACGCCATATATAGCAACTAATTCTTTAGAATCCGATTTTGCGGCAAGATAGATTAACTCATTTAAGTTGAACTCCCAGGCTTCGCACACCACCTTGAGCGCATCGGGGGATAGCGGGTAGTCCTCCAGGCAGGCCAGGCACCACGGCTCATCCTGTCGGCTGAATAGTGGGTCGGCATCCTTTTTACGAATGTCTGTTATTACCTTTTGCACCACGCTCAAACCCGGCCACCCAGGATATGGCACCTTCTTGAGCCTGCACTGGACGGCCTCCCGCACTGCCGGCGCTTTTATTTTGGGGTTCTTCTTGCGCAGTTCCAGGTACGTACTGGCAATTTGAAGCCTGACATTATCCGGCACTCGTGGGCCACGATCCATGATTATCCCTCCTTATCATTATGGCGATTATTTGTCTGTTTTAGGTACAATGCTTTGTCTGCTTTTTATGTAATATTATATTATATTTTATTTACTTTAACACAAACATATACTAACTTGTAAAGGAAGCAACTGTCAAGTGCTAATAAGTAAAACAGCGAGGTTGTTAAATGGAAAAATTGACTTATAACGTAGAGGAAACCGGAAAGGCCCTGGGATTATCCAGGGCCAGTGCTTACAAAGCTGTGCACGATGGCACCATCCCGACGATTCGCATAGGCAGGCGGCTCGTAGTGCCCCGGATACAGCTTGAGAAGCTATTGAACGGAAAGTCAGAAGGAACGCCCGATGCAAAACCAACCGGAATATAAAGATATAACCTTCATCTGCAAGGACTGTGGCCAGCCCTGGGTATTCACCATCTCGGAGCAGAAGCTCTACGTTTCCAAGGGGTTGAAAATCCCCCTGCGCTGCCCTCAATGCCGGGCAGAGCGCAAGGCGACTATCAACCGAGATGAAGGCCGGCGCTATGGGTAAAGCGACAAAAGAGCATACGGCGATGGAGACTCCGCCAGACCAGACCAGCCCATCCGCACTCTCAGAAAGCGATGAAAAGGAACGTAAGGAACAGGAACGCCGCGATTACAGGCAAAAAATAAATGCTGCGAGCATTGAAAAACAGCGCAAGGGAAGGGAACGTCCGCGGGATGATGCTAACAGCCTTACCTTACGCTGCATGAAGGATGTCCCGGTCGAGGACGTGACGTGGTTATGGCATCCGTATATCGCTCTGGGTAAATTGACGCTTCTGGAAGGCGACCCCGGAATCGGGAAATCCTGGATAACACTGGCCATCGCAACAGCCGTCAGCCTGGGCCGCGGACTGCCGGTGCAGGCCACAGGCGAACCACATAATGTAATGTTGGCATCTGCCGAGGACGGCCTGGGTGATACCATACGCCGAAGGCTTAATAATATGGGAGCCGATGTTGCACGCATATTTGCTATTGACGATGCCATCACACTTAATGATGAGGGCTTTACCAAGCTTGAAAACAGCATTGGCCAAGAGAAGCCGAAGCTTCTAATCATTGACCCGCTTGTAGCATATCTGGGCTCTGGCGTGGATATCCACCGGGCCAATGAGACTCGTTCGATTATGGCTCGTTTAGCCAAACTGGCGGAAAACCATCAACTTGCCGTCCTGGCTGTGCGGCATCTCACTAAAGGAGGCCAGAATAAGGCCATTTATCGAGGCATTGGCAGCATTGACTTTACGGCTGCCTGCCGCTCGGTGTTATTAGCGGGCTGCGATTCCGAGAATGAATCGAGCAGGGCAATTGTACATATCAAGTCCAATCTCGCACTGGCGGGGCCATCAGTTGGCTACGATATCAAGGCCGGTGTCTTTTACTGGCTGGGTGAGTCCGATCTTACAGCTGGTCGTATCTTCGCTGTCCCTAAAAATGAGGACTCTCCCTCATCAATGGAAGAAGCTGCCGCTTTCCTAATAGATGAACTGACAGACGGGCCGGTTGATGCGGCGCTGATTTGGAAAGCTGCCCGGGACCAAGGCCTATCCGTTATTACGGTTAAGCGGGCCAAGGTTAAGGTAGGTGTAATAACCAGGCGGGTGGGTGATCCTGGAAAGAGAGGCGGCGGGAAGTATATCTGGGACTTGCCACAGGACCAGGCCAGGGGTTCTATACAGGTTAAAGATGATTTAGGGTATCAAGAAGATCATACAAAGGGAAATGATACCCTAAACGATTTTAGCTTCAAGGTTGTCCCTACATTGTCTGACGCTGATACCCTAAATGCAGAAAACACTGCTGACCCAATAATGCCTATCGACGGCCGTGAGGCCACCCTGGGTATGCCGGTTGACAGGGCTATAGAAATATGGCGCTCCAAAAGGTCACCCATGTTTGCCTTAAGGCCGGGTGAATATTGCCGTGACCTGGAGAGGTTGCTTACTAATCCCGATTGCTCGGAGCACCACCTTAAAGCGGTACGGGCATGGCTTGATAAACTCTGACCACGGTTGATCCGTTTTGATCCGTTTTTTCGTTCGTAGATTTTCCATGTTAGCTTGATTCGTTTCTCCCTTTTTATATTTTGCGGAAAACACACACCATGGCCTATTGTATACAATACGATGACACATGAACGTCAGCACTGGCACTGCCCGGAGGCCAATCCCCACCCCGCCCCCGGCCCCCGTCCGACCGCCCGTCTGCTGCGTCCGATGGGCGACGTCAAGACCATCTACTACCGAAAGGACGGCCGCTGGCTGCGGGCCGGCTGGCTTTGTCTCGACTGCCTGCTATTCGTGCCTGACCCTAAATTCGGCCGGCCAACCTTCAGCCCCATATATAATAGTAATAATAATAAAATGATTGATGGTAAAAAGGGTTTACGGGGGGTCAATATGAGTATGTTTAATAAAGGACATAAACGTATTTGCTTATATGAGTGTGTTAGCGTTGCTGAATAGCTTGAATTGCCTCTCTTTTTACTAGTGCAGTTCCTAAATGGTTCTCAATGATCTTGTACGCTGGCGTGTTCATCAATGCATGCATATAACAATGATGAACTGTCAGCACTAAATCCTGGAAAACTTGGTCGTCTTCTAGTTTTTCCACTTTTAAACCAATTTCATTTTCGCATTCATTTAAATGGATATGTCTGTTGTGGGTTTTATTATCGCTGTAATTCGCTAATTTTTTTATTATTTTCTTAGCTTTATCCTTTGCTCCTTGCTCGCCTTCAAACATTACTTGCTCCAATTGTTCTTGTACAAAGCTGTTTGACCAATTGATGGCGTTCTCACATTGGCTTAGAAAACTGGGCCTGTATTGGCTTATTATCGATTGCCATATAGGAATTCTCGTTTGGTCATCTTTTATTTCTTTGCAGGCTCTTTTAAATTCCTGAATAACACCAAATGCAGGTATTCCTCTTAAATGTGGATCGATAGGTCCTAAGTTAGAATGTTTCGACATAACGATCGTTTTACACGAGCAAGCGACCATTGTACCAGCCGACATAGCAATTTGCGGTATTATGGCTCGAATATTATGGCCAAACATCTGATGTAGGTAGTCAACGATAGATTGTGTGGCTGCAATATCACCACCTGGTGTGTGCAATATTAGGTCCAGTCCTTTACTCCTATCCAGTTTGTTTATTGCCATCATGAAACCATTTTTGTCTTCATCGTTGATTTCCATTTGCAGAGAACCAGTTTTAGATAGAAAACCGGAATAATAGGCTATTACATTCCTTCCAGTGAAATCGTAAAGGCTTTTTAGGTATTTGTGCCGAACAATGTCAATAGCAGTCTGTGATTGTTGACTGCTTTTCTGCATTTCGAGAGTTCGTTCTGTCTGATAAGCTTTTATTTCATCCAGAACATCTTTCCAATTTGGCATCTATTCACTCAGCCTACTTATCGATTTTAAGAGATTCCTCGTATGCTCCAGATGTTGCTTCATTTTGAATGATATCCGAAGGAGTTGGTTGTGCCAAGCTTTCTTCTTGATGCTTTTGGGTGCTTTTATGACCATGGCCAAATATTTCTATATAACGGATTTCCAGTTGTGACCTCTTGGGTCGCTCTTTTACAGCCACACTACACCTCCTTATAAATAATTTTTCAAGCCTAAACTCTATAATAGTCTAAATATCATAATAAGTCATTATGCTTAGGTCAAGTCTTTTTCCCTGCTGTATTGCTGTTTATATGCCGTCCATATTTTAGCCTTTTACCCCAGCATTCGGTTGGCGTCCCTTAAACCCCCACCCCACCCCTAACCGTGAACCGCAGCGGAAGACCCGTACTCCAAGCTCAGCGGCGCTGTGCGCCGCGAACCCCGCGAATCGTTGCGGATCCGCCCGCAGCGGTGTCCCGTGAAGCATGGCAGGCCCCCGCGGGAGCATGCAGTCCGCCATCCCCCCTCCAGCCCCTTGCCGGCCATCCCGGCTACCCCGCCGGGTTACGCCCCCTGATCCCACGCCCGTTATCGCCCTGCCGGTTGTCGTTCCCCCAACCCCCCCCACCCCCAGGCGTCCCCCTTGCTCTCATTGGTTCCCTCGGTCCCCCGAAAAGCCGTGTCCCTGTCCTTGTTGCCATCATCCCGTTTTTCTTGCGATCGTTATGTGCTTATCAAGCTATTCTTTTCCCTGGTGAAAAACGGTCTCCCGGTTTCAACTGTGCAGCCGCGTTATTCTGTCCTGTTTTGATCACGTACATCAAGCACGTGGGAACGAAGAGCGCACTTTAATCCCCCTCCACCCCATGCACGGCGTATAGATCCACAGCGGAAAGCACTCACCTTACCTGAAATCCACTTTGCTGTGGCTCCGCTGGGGTTTCCGCGGCTTCAGGGCACCAGTAGGTAATGAGGAGCTGGCAGCCCGTGGCCGCGTCAATAGGAGCTCCGCCAGCGCAAAGAGCATTTCATGGGGCGGTTTCCAGGTTGTACTCGTTTCCTCCGCTTGCCTCCGTTTGCAAAGGTATACCTGCAAATTATGGTAAAGCTTCCATCGGTATACCCTTGCAACTCCGGCTCGCTCCGGATCGCTTGGACATCTTTTTATGCGTGCTATCCCCTGTTTCCTTATCGTGCCCCCGCCGTGTTAAGGGCGGCCTGCTGCGCATGGCCGATGGTGGCGCTCCGGGTTACGCCCCCCACCCCTTCTTGCTTATCCTTCCCTTCCCCACCCCCACCTTTCTCTATTTCCGCTTTATCCTATCTCGCCGGGTGGACTGCGCCTAAACGAGGGAATGGAAGACACGCAGGGGCAGATTTATTTTATGCGCAAAATAGTCATTTCAAATCAACCCGATAAAAAAATTTAGGTAATAAGAGAAATCTTTTCGTTCGGGTGTCATTAAAAAACCAACCTGTTCTTTATTCGGCTCGCTCTATCGTCTCTTATCGGTTGGATTGCAGCTTTTTTCATACAGATTTGAAATGCCGATTTGTTAAGCAAAGCAGGGTTACTGCCCCCTGCGTGGTGGTGGGGGTTACGAAAGAAAGGAGGTGTTTCCGGTGAATGTCAAAGGCATCTGCGGCAGATCGAAACCATGCAAAAAGGCATGCGCACAGGTCTGCTCTTGTGCCCTGGGCCTTCAGCGCAGGCGTGTTTTGCTCCAGGCGGCCAGGTCGAGGCGCTTGGAGCGCCGGTTATTAAATACTCAGAGGAGGCTATTTTAGTGGTTGAAGTCAAATTAGTTCATCCCTGTGCTGACATGGATCAATCCGATCCCGAGGGTCGCTATTGGGAAAGCGACATCGTTATGGTTCCACTTGAGGTCCTTTCCGCTTGGATGGAGGATTTCACTCGCCTTCAGTCCATTTTCACGACTTGGAATCATTTTCTGTCGGATAAATTGAAGGTGTTTTCCGATTCTAATCTGATTCCGTTTTAACCTGGCGGCCCGCCGGTCGGCCTCGTTGGCCGGCATAAATAAACTTTAAGGAGTAAATATGAACGGTTCACGCTTCCACATCGAAATCAATTCAATCAAGGTCGACGACATGGCAGTCCGCTTTAATATTTTCGGCGATACCCTCGCCCAGGTCACCGCTGATCTGCAGCAGGTTATTGCTTACGTCACCGGTGCGGTCCCTCCGCCATCCAAATCCATGCCATCCGTCGGTGCCAGGGTTTCCGGCGCCAGCCCAGCCGTTCCCCCTGTTGCCCTGAAATTACCTCCGCCATCTGCTAAGACAGGCACCTGCATCGGTTGCGGCAGCGATGCCCTTGAATGGGTCACCGGCACACGTAAAGACAATCATAAACCGTTCGCCGCTTACAAGTGTCAGGAGTGCGGGAAATGGCAGCCCGAGGCCAGGTCATGACAATCGAAATATCTATCACATCTTTTTTCTGGGGTAAGCTTCCCTGCCCTGGCTGCGGCACGGTTAACGCCTACCAGCCGGGCGATGAAGGTCAGACCTGCGCCTGTGGAATGGCAATCAGCCTGTGGGACTATATCGGTGTTTCGCCTTCCGCTCGATCTTACGACTGCTGCGAAAATCCAAAACATCACCGCCATCCAGACTGGATAGAGCAGTGGGAGGAGCTGGAGCTGCTCGGCCCGATTACTCCGGCGGGCTTATGATAGAAGGGAAAGGGGCGGCCCGGGCGGCCGCCTCTTCACCCGCCCCCGATTTGTTTCTCAAAATAAAAAACCAATTAACCAACACCACCCCCAGCCTCAAAGTGCCCTGCCTGCGATAAGTAGATCGGGTAGCCCGCTTATCCCTGGGGTGCGCATGTATTGCCACGGACTTCAGCCTCTCATAACGTGTTGATATCTTCTGATTGGTAATCTATAATACTTGAAATCGCTTGCGAGTTTTCTCTGCAGGCAGATATTTCATCGATATGAGGTTGGTGTTCTGGAGTCAGAATTGAAACATGGGCACTGAAGCGGATACCTGTAGAAAACTTGTATTACCTAAGCTTTACGCTGCGGGCTGGGATGATGACCGGATTAATGAGCAGCGTACCTTTACCGATGGGCGTATTTTAGTTACCGGGACCAAGGTTTCCCGTCTTCCCTATAAACGTGCGGACTATCTTCTGCGCTACAAACCCAGCTTTATGATTGCCGTAGTTGAGGCTAAACCAGATTATAAAAAACCTGGCGATGGAATTCAGCAGGCTAAGAAGTATGCTCAAATACTTGATCTCAAGTTTGCCTATTCAACTAATGGCGATGGTATTGTGGAACATGACTTCCTCACCGGTATGGAAAAAGACCTTGACTCGTTTCCATCGCCCGACCAACTTTGGAACCGTCTGAATTCGCACTTAGCGATTAAAGCCGGTGATCAGCAGGAGCGCTTCTTCACGTCATTCGCTTCTGTGCCTGGTAAAACACTACGCTACTATCAGGAGATAGCAATTAATCGTGTTATCGAAGCCATTCTGAAAGGGCAGACCCATATCCTTCTTAACATGGCAACGGGCACTGGCAAAACTGACGTAGCCTTTCAAATTTGTTGGAAACTCTGGAACTCGCGCTGGAATCGTACAGGTGAAACACGAAGGCCTCGCATATTGTTTCTTTCAGATAGATCAGTCTTGGTTGATGACCCAAAGGAAAAACAATTTGCCCCATTCGGCGATGCGCGCTGGAAGATTCAAGGTGAGGCCATTAAAAGCCGCGAAATGTATTTTGCCACCTATCAGGCAATAGCTAAAGACGAGCGGCGCCCCGGCCTTTATCGCGAATATGGTCCCGAATTTTTCGATCTCATAATTATCGATGAGTGTCATAGGGGTAGTGCGCGTGATGAAAGTAACTGGCGGGAGATCCTCGAATATTTTCGGCCGTCGTTCCAGCTCGGCATGACTGCTACCCCGTTGCGAGATGATAACCGTGATACGTACCGTTATTTCGGCAATCCAGTGTATACTTATAGTCTTCGGCAAGGCATCGACGATGGTTTCCTCGCTCCTTACAGGGTGCATCGTATTATTACCGAGGTTGATGCTACGGGATGGCGTCCTTCCAACGACGAACGTGATCGCTACGGTCACCAAATTCCAGATGAGGAATATCAGACCTCTGATTTTGAGCGGATCGTCGTTCTTAAAGCTCGTACAGAAGCTATCGCCAAGAGCATTGTTAATTTCCTGGGGGAAACCGATCCTTTTGATAAAACCATTGTTTTCTGTGTCGACCAAGAGCATGCCGACCTTATGCGGCAAGCAATAAATAATTTGTCTGCTGATCTCGTAAAAAAATATCCAGAATACGTTGTCCGCATTGTATCTGATGAAGGCGATATAGGCCGTGGTTACTTAAGCCGCTTTCAAGAACTGGAGACCAAAACACCCAGCATTGTGACTACATCCAAGTTGCTAACAACAGGTATTGACGTGCAGACTTGCAAGAATATCGCGATCTGCAGAATAGTAAATTCAATGACCGAGTTCAAGCAGATCATTGGACGGGGAACACGAGTCCGTGAAGACTATGGCAAGCTGTGGTTTTCCATTCTTGATTATACCGGTAGTGCTACACGGCTCTTTGCCGATCCGGATTTTGATGGCGAACCGATAGAACCGGCTACTGAGACCAATTTGGATGCTGAAATTCCTGTCTCTAAGCCGGAGAAGACTGAATATCCAACCAGAGATAAGGTATTGGTTGATACCTGGAAGGAAGACTCCCCAAAATATTACGTTGACGGGGGTAAGATAGGAATTGCGAGTCATTTTGTGTATGAATTGGATTCGAGTGGTAAGAAGCTCCGTGTCATCAAGTTCACGGATTATGCCGCACAGAAGATACGTAGCATGTGGACTTCGGCCGCCGATCTTCGATCACGTTGGGGCACCTACGATGAGCGTGCTGTTATCCTCGATTCACTCGGTCAGCATGGGATTACATTTGAACAGCTAGCAGATAATGCGGGGCAACCTGATGCTGACCCTTTAGACCTGCTGTGCTTTATTGCTTTCAATGCTCCAATTCGTACTCGGCGAGAACGAGCTGAGCGGTTACTTAAAGGTCGCGTGGATTTCTGGGAATATTTCAAACCTGAAGCACGCCAGATCCTTGAGGAGATCCTCAATAAATACATTGAATACGGCACAGCCCAGTTCAAAATACCAGATATACTGAAAGTGCCTCCGATCTCCAACCACGGAAATGTTTTAGAAATAGCGAATAGATTTGGTGGCCCAGAAGAACTTCGTGCTGCTGTTGAGAAGATGCAGGAGCTTCTATACGCAATTTAATCATCAGGAGAATCTATGCCGAAAAAGAAAAGTATTACCACATCCCAAACTACTGCCCAGTCTCTTGGCAGTCTGGTCAAATCCTGCCGCGATATTATGCGCAAGGATAAAGGCCTCTCAACTGATATTGATCGGTTGCCGATGCTTACTTGGATTATGTTCTTGAAATTCCTTGATGATTTGGAACAGTCCCGGGAGGCTGAGGCAACTTTAGCTAACAAACGTTTCAAGCCTGTGATCGAATCGCCGTATAGGTGGCGTGATTGGGCGGCAAAATCTGATGGTATCACCGGCGATTCGCTAATTGCCTTTATAAACAATGATGAAGCTGTTCGACCCGATGGTACCAGGGGTCTTGGGCTGTTTGCATATCTGCGCTCCTTACAGGGCTCAAATGGCGGTGATCGTCGCGACGTGGTTCGTGCCGTATTCCAAGGAACTGTAAACCGGATGATAAATGGATATTTACTGCGTGACGTTATCAATAAAATGAATTCAATCAATTTCACTTCAACCGAGGATATTTACACCCTTAGTCATCTTTATGAATCCATGCTCAAGGAAATGCGTGATGCTGCTGGCGATAATGGCGAATTTTACACACCGCGTCCGGTCGTGAATTTTATCGTCACTGTCCTTAATCCACAGTTGGGCGAGACTATCCTGGATCCTGCCTCCGGCACCGGTGGGTTTCTCGCAGCAGCCTTTGAACACTTGAAAAAGCAATGCAAGACAGCGGAGGATAGTCGTGGCCTGCAGCGTAAAGCTCTCTTCGGTATAGAAGCTAAGCCCTTGCCCTATCTGCTATGTCAGATGAATTTGCTATTGCACGGGATGGAATATCCCAACATCGATCCTCTTAATGCTCTGCGTTTTCCGTTACGTGAGATCGGCGAAAAGGACCGTGTGGATATTATTCTTACTAATCCACCCTTTGGTGGCGAGGAAGAAAAAGGCATCCAGGGAAACTTCCCTGAGGACAAAAAGACCTCGGAGACTGCGCTGCTATTCTTGCAGCTCATCATGCGCAAATTGCGTCGCCCGATGGCGGATAAACATGGTGGCCGGTGCGGTATAGTCGTGCCCAACGGCACACTGTTCGGCGATGGCGTCTGCGCTCGCATCAAGGAAGAGTTACTAAAGGAATTCAACTTGCACACCATCGTTCGTATGCCAAAAGGGGTCTTCTCACCCTACACTGATATTCCTACCAATATCCTCTTCTTCGATCGCTCCGGGCCCACCAAAGAAATCTGGTATTACCAACAACCGCTGCCCGAAGGCCGTAAGCAATATACTAAGACCCAACCCATGCGCTTTGAAGAATTTACCGACTGCGTCACTTGGTGGCACCACCGTAAAGAGAATGGCCACGCATGGAAGATCGATGCTAGGGATGTTCTCAAATACGATGCCAATGGTAAGCTCACATCCTGTAACCTCGATGTCAAGAACCCCAATGTCAAAACCGATGTCGATCACCTTCCACCTGAGCAGCTCATATCTAATATCCTTAAGAAAGAACAGCGCATCGTTGAACTTATATCGGAAATCAGGGCTACTCTGAAGGAAAGATCATGAACTACACGCGCAATAGGATTGGGGACATCTGCCATGTGGTAAAGGGAAAATATCCCACGCTTAAAACGGAACCTGGTATTTATCCATTGGTTGTTACTGCCGCGTTCCGGCGCACCGCAAGCACGTACCAATTGGATGGGCCGGCAGTCTGTGTGCCGCTAATTTCATCTACAGGCCACGGAGATGCAGCACTTCATCGTGTGCATTATCAAGAGGGTAAGTTTGCACTTGCAAATTTACTCGTTGCTCTAATTCCGAAAGATCTAAATGTCTGTAATACAAAATACCTATACCATCTTTTGATGGCGAAGAGACACGAGTACTTCGTCCCTTTAATGCTTGGCACTGCTAATATGTCACTCAAAGAGCGGGATATTGCGGGTGTCGAAATTCCCCTGCCTCCTCTTGCTGAGCAGCAGAGAATTGTATCCTATATCGAGGACTTAGCTAACAAAATCAACGAAGCCCGCATCATCCGCAAAAATGCAGCGGACGAGGCTAATACAATAGTTATCTCAAAGCTACAATGCACGATCCGAGAATGTGGTAACAAAGTTCGTTACCTCCCATTTACAGAAATTGCTCGGCTCGAACGTCGCCCTGTGCGGGTTCAACCGGATCAATATTATCAGGAAATTGGAGTGTACTCATTTGGGAGAGGAATCTTTCATAAAGTGCCTCGCAAAGGAGAAGAAGTCGGCGATAAACAGCTTTACCAAATACGCACCGGGGACTTTGTTTTACATGTGACGTTTGCTTGGGAAGGTGCAGTAGCGCTTGCGGACCAGAACGACGATGGTTTATATGGTTCTACACGTTGCTTAACTTTTCGTGTAAATAGGGAATTCTGTAGTCCTTGGTATCTTTTAACATATATGAAAACGCCGGAGGCAATCTCACAACTTGGCGTTATTTCACCAGGGTCAGCCGGGAGAAATCGGGTATTAAGTATTAAGCGATTAGCAGAAATTGTTATTCCTGTTGTCCCAATCGAAAAGCAGATTTGGATGTCGGATACTTTAAGCGCGCATTTGAATGAGTTAGAACAGTTGCAGGCTGAGACCTCCACCGAATTTTATGCTCTACTCCCCGCTATCCTGGGTCATGCATTTAATGGGGGCAGATAGCTATGGCAACAATTCCATCTCTTAACGAAGCAAATCTCGAGGCAATTTGTGATGTGTTGGCCGCAACAGACGGTGGTCTGACCGGCTCCCAAATCGACCGTTTTTTAAAAGCATGTAACATCACGGATATTCAGCCCGGTATTACTAAGCGCCACCGCCTTTTTGAAGCTTTGAGTGTCAGGCAACGTCAAGATGGTTGTGCAAACAATATTTTCGCCTTCATTAAAAGGGTGATGGACCCCGTACTATATAATCAAAATCCAGAATATTTTGCTGGCTTACGATCCCGTTTGAATAGGCCCATGGCCTTTGCGGGTTTCCAGGTAAGAGAAGACGGCGAGATATTACCAGTCACACCAGCAAAAACGATAGATGATGCCGATCAACGTGCTGGCCGGCTGCAGAGTGAATTAAGGAGACGTCAGGTCCACCCAGATATTCTTATCTATTGCCGTTCTGAGATTATACACGAGAATTATTTTCATGCTGTACTTGAGGCTACCAAAAGCCTGGCCGAAAAAATCAGGCGGAAATCGGGCCTCACCAGCGATGGAGCGGAATTAGCAACACAGGCTTTTTCATTAGGGCAAAGTGGTATCCCTGTTATGGCCTTTAATTCTCTTCAGACAGACACTGCTAGAAGTGAACAAACTGGACTAATGAACCTGTTCATAGGTTTGTTTGGTGCATTTCGTAATGTTACGGCGCACGGACCGAAAATATTATGGGATATCGGCGAGAAAGATGCTCTTGATCTGTTAACTCTCGTTTCTCTCTTGCATCGCCGGTTGGATGATGCCGTCCTTACTCGCCAAGCACAGCAGTGAACAAAATTGGGTTAGCTATGTTTGATCGAAAAAGGGAAGTTTGTTGCGTTGATTGCGGTTACTGCGGCTTTTATATCAATCTTGGCCGGGACTTAAAGTGGATGGAAATGTCGCAGGAGTTACGAACTGCTTACGCGGAAGGTAAAGAAAAACAGCCTCCCGGACAGGTGCCAGGTACGGGCCATTGGAATTTCGTGAAATGCATTTTAGAAGCTAGCTCCGCTTGGGAAAGGTCCTCGATAGACTCTTCTATTAAGTTATTACAGGCTCTTGTTAGTAAGCGAAGTTGTAATAAGTATTTTAGATATCATTCTGGATTTACACCTCCAGAACACAATGGCTTACAAAGCAGTCGCCTTGACTTACATTTAAAGCAGTGGAATACGTGGATCGCTATAGCAGCCTTAGTGGTGGCAATAATCAGCCTTGTAATTACTTTGTTGCGTTGTTAATGGCCCACACATCCCCTAATTTACGGAGGTTGAAATGGATCCTTTATTCTCAGAATTTTCCTACGGTTATGCTTTAACTCAAGAATTTGCATCTGGGAGGTTTGGCACTTTGGTGGGCGCTCCAATTTTTCCGTCGCTCTATCAGGAAGGCCAGCACGGTGGTGGCTATGACGTTAAGCTTCCTTATGCCGGTACTCCACTTTTTCTACAGTTTAAATTAAGCCATTATCTGTGTCGTTCTTACGCTTTGGAGTGGGGTGATTTTTCGGGTCCGTATTATCGCATGTATCTTCGTCCATTGAGTCGTTCGCCGCAACATGATTTGCTCATGCAACTCGAGCAAGATAATAATGAGGTTTATTATGCAGCCCCTGCCTTCTACACAGTTGATGAGCTGAATGAGGCATATATATCTGGAAATGTAATGAACCACACGGCCTTTTTCAGCCCTGTAGATATTGGTGCGTTAGATCAGGATTTACATTATTTGGTTTTCACCGCTTCAAGTTCCTTTGCCTATCTTTATTCTGAGAAGCGGCGAGAATTGGAACGCTTTTATTTCGGTAAAGCACTCTTTGATAATCGATCCACTATATTAAAGGAACACATATACTGCTCCCCATTAAGACAGGCGGTATGCTAAGAGAGTAAAATGGCTGAAAATGAGGAGAAAAACAGCCATGAAAAGACGCAACTGGGACCCGAAAACCAAGGCCATGATTGTCCTTCAAGGG
>Ga0268276_1002017_pt1 | contig 18270 bp, 12 predicted proteins | sample saktaG_4_FD_190145 | JGI IMG/M metagenome (GOLD analysis project Ga0268276, IMG submission 190145) | Saline water microbial communities from Sakinaw Lake, British Columbia, Canada - sak_2010_1_5_45m | ecosystem: Environmental > Aquatic > Non-marine Saline and Alkaline > Saline ...
ATATTGATTACCTGCTTTGTCTTCTTTGTTACAGGGTGTACCAAAACTTCAACAACAACTAACGAGACGTCGACGACGTCTTTTAGTAATACGACAACTTTCACTACATTACCTTTAACCACGACTTATGGAGCGTTGATTTTAAGTGATGAATCTGTTCAAAAAAACATCTTTAAAGTCGATAGCTTTTCGGGGATTACAACTGATTTTTCTGATTATGACTATTTAATGCAGGCACTGCTTTTGGATGAAATCGTCTTTTCTTTTGCCTCTAATTCTGCTGCAGTCCAACCAGTATATATTAACTCCAATCCAAACTCTTGGAATCCGATTGGATTTTGGATTGACCAGGCAAGACTTCCCGCAGGATACAATCCCTTAATAAACGGATATTTGGAAAGAACGTTTGGCTTACCTACATATTTGGGAGATAACCGTGTTCTAAGTTCAGGCTCTGAACCAATTACGACTATTTCCATGGTTTTGGGAAGTTCTTATGCCAATATCGATAAAAGCAACCAAACATACGGAGAGACTATCTATGATTTTGTGGAAATGACACTGTCTGGATATGATACCGGAAGTAAGCTCGTTCATAACATCGGAGCACAGGGCCAAAGCTTTTGGTATGATATCTTTCCACAAATCATGTTTTCTAGACTCTATGACTTATATCCCGATACACCATATATGCGTGAAATGGTATTAAACGGTGCCGACGAGTGGCTTGAAGCTCTTCCTTATTTTGAAACTGACGGTGTACCTGATTATGAATTTGTCGGATTCAATGTTGTTTTGGAATCGCCAACAGTCGAGGGCAATCATATCGAACCGCCAAACGGCGGTTTGGCTTTTTTGCTTTATGGCGCTTATCAAATGACAGAGGAAGAGAAGTATCTTGAAGGCGTTAAAACAGTTCTAGACTATTTTCAAACCTATACTAAAAATCCCAACTATGAAGCTATGACTGATTATGCTCCATATGTAGCGGCTATCTTAAATGCTAGATACAGGACAAATTATGATATTGGCAAGTTTCTTGATTTCTTGTTTGAGGAAGACTCTGCTTTTCGTCCTGGGTGGAGCGTCTTGACAGGAAGTTTTGGAGATCACTTGGTTGATGGCCTAGTTGGCCAATCAGGAGATTATGCATTTTCAATGAACACTTTCCATCTAGCCAGTGTCTTGGCCCCGATGGTTAAATATGATACTAGATATGCCGATGCAATCGGTAAATATCTATTAAATGTTTATAACAATGCCAAAGTATTTTTCCCGCAGGAAAACACTTTAGCAGAGCAATCAATGACTTCATTTCTATCATATGATAGGTACGGAAGCATCTGTTACGAAGGGTTCAGAAACCAAAGTGGAGGAATCGCAATTGGCGATGCCACCACTACCTTTTCCCAACCAAGCGATCTTTCTCTTTACAGTTCAGCTTTCATTGGAGCCTTTGCTGGCATGATTTCTAAAACTGATCAAGTTGGAATTCTAAAGTATGATTTGAACAATACTGATTCGTTTGGATTCGATGATTATCCACAATACCTTGTCTACAATCCTTTTACTGAATCAAAGACAATTCGTTTTACAGGTTCAGATGACAGTTATGATTTATTTGATACCGTTTCTAATTCTTTGGTAGCTAAAAATGTAACAGGAGAAATCAATGTCAAACTAGATGCCTTAAGTTCAGTCGTGCTGGTTGTGTTACCACCAAACAGCCAATATTTTGTTGACGGAGATATGATTTATGCCAATAGTGATTTGATTTCTAAATACAAGGCTTCAGTCAATATAATGAATTTAGTGTCAAGACAGGAACTTACTGAAAGTTCTGAGATTGAAATAACTTACGAGGTTCCACTTGGGGACACTGTAGATAATATGAAGATATATTTTGGGGATATTCTTGCATATGACGGATTGCCTATAAATGTTTTCTCTTATGACAAGTCATTGTTACCTGATACTGACTATGAAATGAAGATTTTGATTACCACGGATAATGGACTCCAAGATTACGTGACAAAAAGGGTGATATGCAGATGAACAAGATAAAAATAACAACTATCCTATTATTAATCACTTTCTTGATTGTAGTAATGATTGGCTGTAATAAAAGTTCCACAACTTCAACCAATACATCAGTCTCGACAACGAGTACTACAACTACTTCAATTACTAATACCTTAGATACGACCCTAAGTAATAGTGCATCAACTTCTACAACTTCAACTTCAATGCCCATCTGGGATTATCAAAACATTACTTACCTTGCAGGAAATATTCGGTATTTTGGCAGTGGTACACCTGCAGGAACTGTCAATTACGACTTGGCAAATGATGAAGCTATAATCTGGAATATCGATGCTTCGCTTGACAATTATGGAGGCATCCAGACACCAACCTTAGAACTTGATTTTTCTAAAGCAGTCATCTTCCAGATGGAGGTAGTTGGTGTCTATTCTGAATATATTGTCAAACTCGCCGTTGAAGGCGAAAGTGAATATTATTATGTCTTATCAGATGAACCAAAAACTGGACTGGTTTCGGTAAATGTAGTTGATTCAATGTTAAGCGAAAAATATATGGCTAGAGCTACACAACCTGACCCGGGATATGTTTCGGGTTGGAAATATGATGGTGAAGTCAAAAACTGTTCATTCCATATTCTAGCAAAAGGACCAGATGGAGAGAAACAGACAGCTGAACTTGTTATAAAGTCAATTTCAGTTTATAACGACCAGACTGCAGTTGAAAATCTAGAAATCCAATCGGATGCGATTGCAAGCGATAAGATTGAACGCTTGAAAAACTCAACAGTTGTAGAACTTTCATCGTTACTTACTCCAAGTGTTGGATTAAACACCGAAGTAATCTGGTCAACAGATGATGAAACAGTAGCTACAGTAACAGATAACGGACTATTATCTTTTATAGGCGTTGGCCAGACATTTGTCAGAGCGACATCTTTAATCGATCAAAGCAAATCCGATCAGGTTTTAGTCAATGTGCTTTCTGGATTTGAGAATCCAATCAATCTCAAAACAAAGTTGGATTTACTAACATATGGAGGGTCTGTTACTGATGTCTCAGACTTTATGGATCTATTCAACACCACTTGGGGTGAAGCTTTAACTCAACAAGTCACGCTTACTCCTCATAGTTATTTGGATTTAAGAAATAGTGCTTCAGGAGTTATTTTAGAAGATTACTTTGACATAACTGATGCTTCGCAAATTACATCTGCGAATTCAGATTTGACCGGTAACAAAGCATTTGCCAGATTTAATCTTGTAGGTGTAAGTGATGCTTTAATTTACCGAAACATCAATGGAAAACTATTTAAAGAGACTAACCAGGATTTCTTTGACCTTAGTTATGCAACTTATGATGGAACCTTTTCCAAAGAAGCAACATATTCGGAACAGATCATCATTGTCTGGAATACAGGCGAAGTCAAGAAACTTGAAGTCAAGCATCTGGCTTTGTCGATGATTGATGAGTTTGAAGCAATTGATTTTGCTAACCCTGCTTTATGGACAATCCCCGACAGAACTTTACAGACAGTCGATCCGGTCGTGCATCAGTTAAGTCCGGCATCACTTAGTGTTGTTGGTGATACACTTTATTTAAATCAAAACAAATACCTAGAAGCTAAATACTGTTTCGGAGGTATTGTCAGCAATCTTTTAACAAGCATTTCCGGTAAGGAAGTAGAAATAGTATTGGACATCACTGGACTTAATCAAATGAATGATTATGTAAAGACGATGTGGGAAGTAAAAATCATCTACTACCGTGATGCTTCAGGAACTATGGTTGTCAGTTCAAATCCTTTAAAACTCGCTTCAGGGAATACTACGGGTTTACAGACAATTGTCTTTAATCCAAGTTATCAATACTTCCGGATCTATTTGGTCGCAAACGGATCCGACATCGGCGCACAGTTTGCCGATGCCCAGATTCAAGTCAAATCAATGAAAATTCAAATTTTAGAATAGGACATGCTTATATGGAAAAACAATTGATTATTGAAGCTTCGTCCATAAAACCTACCAGACCCGATTTTGAAGTTATCGGTGTTTTCAATCCGGCAATCACAAAATATAGAAATGAATACATCATGATGGCACGGGTTGCTGAAAGAGTTAAACAAACAGATGATAACTTTATCCTGATTCCCCATTATTCGCATAATGAGGGTATATGTATTCACAAGCTACCTAAAAACAGTCCAGATTTTGATTACTCTGACAGAAGAATTATCAAGAATTGCAACGATTCGTTTTTGACTTCGGTATCACACTTAAGAATTTTCAAAAGTGTTGATGGAATTAATTTTGATCTTGAAAACGGGATTATCATCTTTCCTGACAACATCTATGAAGAATATGGAATTGAGGATCCGCGAATCACAAAGCTTGATGACGCCTTTTATGTAACCTTTACTGCAGTGAGTAGTAACGGCATCAATGTCAGATTGATGAAGACCACTGATTTTGTCACTTTCAAAAGAATGGGGAATATCTTTCATTCCGATAACAAGGATTGCGTTATTTTCCCGCAAAAGATAAATGGCAAGTATTTTGCGTTGCATCGGCCGAGTATTTCTCAGTTTGGGAAATTAGACATTTGGACCGCAACCAGCGAAAATTTATCTGACTGGGGCAATCATCAGATTATGCCAGGAGCCAGAGTCGAATACCAAGAAAGTATCAGAGTCGGAGCTGGGGCAGTTCCATTCCTAACAGACAAAGGTTTTGTCGTAATTTATCACAGTGCCAATAAGCATCATAACTATCACCTTTGCGCAATGTTGCTGGATAAAGATGACCCAAATATTGTTTTGAAAAAGAGTACAAAACCATTAATCAAACCCACAGAACAATATGAAATGAGCGGATTTGTAAATAATGTCGTTTTTACCTGCGGTTTGATTAACAAAGATAAAGACGTTTATGTCTATTATGGTGTTTGCGATGAAAACATCGCAATGTGTCATTTGACTATGCAAGAGATTTGGAACAATCTGGGAGTGGATGTTTTGTGAAGACAAAAAGACTTATAACTTTGTTCATCTTAGTTTTGTTTCTTCTGGGTGGGGTAGCCATATTATCTGGATGCCAGAAACAAACAGATGTCTTGAAGATTGCCTTAGATATCGAGGATCAGGATCGCTACGATGAACTCTTTGCCTACTTTCAGGAACAGACCGGAATCGAAATCCAAGCCACCTATGGCCAAGATATTTCCAAACTGGTCGGCACAGCTTCAGAACCTGACATTATCAAGACTTCAACTGTTGTAGTCTTGTCCATGCAGGATTCGTTATATGATCTTACCGATTTGATTGCAGCTGATCAAGATGTTGACCCTGACAATTACATTGATTCAATTATGGATGCTTTAACGATTGATGGCAGGATTTATGCCCTGCCAACATCAATAAACACATCGCTTCTTTATTACAACAAGGACATGTTCAATCAAAAAGCAGATGAACTGCGTTTGGCTTTTGGCCTTTCTCAAGATGAAGATGTCTATCCAAAAGTTGACTGGACATATGGTGATTTTCAAAAGGCAGGAGTAATTCTTTCTGAATTTACTACTTTGCCCGACAATTCAAGAGTATATACCAAATTTGGCGCTGAGACTCAGTTAAACTGGTGGGGCGAATGGTTGGTTTATCTTAATCAATTAGGTGGAAGTTTCTACCAGATGGGAACTGATAATCACGTTACTGCAATTACTAGCAACGAAGCAGTACTTGCGACTATGTATTTCCGGGAAAAATCAATGGGTGATGAATTAAGCAAATTCGCACCTGACGCTGTTGAAGCTGCTTCATCATTTAGTTTCATGAGCGGAAACGTCGCGATGATCTTTGGCGGGCATATGGGAGATTGGTACAGTTATGATGCCTTAGGACTTAACTGGGATATCCAGATTTTGCCAACACCTGATGCAATTCCTGATGCAACGGGCGGAGAGATTTCCTCGGATGCCTTTGGCATATCAGTCAGAAGTTCTAAAATTGACCAGGCATTTCTGTTTCTCAAAATGTGGGCTGGAGTTGATGGAGCCTTAAAGATGTATCAATACGGTAAAGTCGGAGCGCTAAAAAACATGCAGACATTGATTGAAGCACTTCCAATAGAAGAACAAAAGACAATCAATATTGAAGCGGTTTTTCAAGCCGCAGCAATCGCTGAGACACTACCTCGAGAAAAAGATTTTTCCAAGGTCATGAGAGAAATGGTAATGACAGAAATCTACCGTTTGATGTATGATGGCAGAGGTGCTGAAACTGATCCTTTGACAGTCCTTACCAGGATTAAAACCAATGTTGACTCATATTATGCAGGTTTATACGATTAAGAATTAATAGAGGATAGTTATGAATGCTCAAAAAGCCAAAATTCTGAAGAAGAACTTTCACAAAGATTACAAATACTTTTTGATGTTCGCAGGAATTTCAATTCTTGGTTTTTTGCTTTTCTATCTTTATCCGATTATAAGAACCTTAATCCTTAGCTTTACCAATAAAACAATTTTCTCCTTAACAACAGATAATGTCGGTCTGGAAAATTATATTTACGCTTTGACCCAGGATCCTTTGTTTTTCAAGTCGATTGGCTTGTCGCTAATCTTCGCAACGATTAGTGGCGTTGCGGTTCTTATCACATCGCTTTTACTTGCCTTGCTTTTAAATTCTAAAGTCAGAGGCATCGGGATGTTTCGAACCATTTACTTTCTGCCTTTTATCATTCCATCATTTGCAGTAGGTGCTGTCTACAAGAATGTTTTTAACCCAACGACAGGTCTTATCAACAAAATCCTTGATCTCTTTGGTTTCACCAATTTACCTTTGTGGTATGTTTCGCCTGAGTCAGCTTTAATGACGATGATTATCATCAGTTCACTAGGCTTTGGCGTTAAGATGTTAGTATTTCTATCCGCATTACAAGGGATACCTGACAATTATTACGAAGTGGCAAGAATTGAAGGCGCATCCAAACTGCAAATGTTTAAGAAAATTACTTTGCCTTTGATTACGCCAATGTTGTTTTTCAATGTCATATTAATAACCATTGATGGATTAAAGGCATTCAATCTGGCCTTTGTCATGGGTAACGGACAAGGCTTTCCGGCAAACTCTACCTTGCTTTTCCCGATCTATATGTTCATGACCGCATTCAATATGCCTTTTAGGCTTGGATATGCAGCCGCAATGGCCTGGCTATTCTTCCTTTTGATTTTAGCACTGACAGGACTAAACTTCCTCGTTTCAAAATATTATGTCGAGGAGGATGTCAGTTAAATGGATACTATTACTATAAATCCGATTAAAATCAAGAAGAAGACTGATTCCAAATGGATATATATTCTACTTGTCATCTTCGCAATCATTGCGTTGCTACCACTATATTATCTAATCATAACCGCGTTTAAAAGTTTTGATGAGGCTTCGACTCAGGCCACAATGTGGCCCCAGTCAAATGCGCTAATTGAAAATATCCGGTTTGTGCTTACTTATCCTGATTACAAGATTGTTCGCATGTTTTTTAATACGATGTTTATCTTTGCTTTAAAAACAGCCGGAACAGTTTTAACTTGTTCATTGGTAGCTTACGGGTTTGCCATGTACAAGTTTCCGTTCAAGAAAGTTATCTTCTTTGTCTTATTGGCCACGATGATGATTCCCGGAGAAATATTGGGAATTCCGATTTATGAATTCATGGTAAATACGGGACTAAAAGAAATTGCCTATATTCCATTATGGATTTCCGCATGGTTTGCGACCGATGTCTTTATGATTTTCTTATTTAGACAATTCTTCCAAACGATACCAAAACCGCTTATTGAAGCTGCCAGAATGGATGGGTATGGCGAGTTCAAGATTTTCTTCAAGATAGTTGTTCCATTAAACATACCGGTATTTGTTACAGTCATCTTATTATATTTTATTGGTACATACAACGACCTTTATGGTCCGGCACTATACATTTCGCAAAAATCCAACTGGGTCATGGCAAACAGCATCGTAATCTTCGAGAATCTATATCGCAGTGGTTCAAGCTCATACATTGTTCCTTGGAACTATGTTTCAGTAGCTAGTTTAATTGCTTTAGTTCCGGAAGTGTTATTGTTTGCATTCATGCAGAAACAGTTTATGGAAAGCGTTGCAGGAGCGGGGATAAAAGCATGAAAATTAAATTTGTAGATAAACCAACACCAATAGATGAATTATTGGTTGAGAAAAGAAAATGCAAGAGTGTGTTATATACTTCTAAACTTAAGTTTACTGGAGTGAGAGGCTTTGATGTTTATAATATCAGTCATGAGTTCACCTTTGCCGGTTTGGAGTGGATTGCGGGAAGAGTTGAAAAAAGAAATAGTGAAATTTCTGGAGTTAGGATATTTCAAAAAGATAAAGATGAAATCTTTCACATTACCGACAATTCTTTTTCCTTGATGCAAGATCCGTTTGTCACCTTTATTGACAATGAGATTGTCTTAGGTGGTACCAAAATTGAAATTGATTCAAACCGGAAGATTACAAATTGGTATACAACGTTTCTAAAAGGCGATAAATTTACGAATCTAAAACTGTTTCTTCAAGCACCGGACAAAATGAAAGATGTGAGGCTTCATAAGTCTGGCAAAATCCATTTGTTCACAAGACCACAAGGCGTTACAGGTGGCAGAGGAACAATCGGTTATCAGTCATTTTCGGATTTATCAGAAATAACTACTGAAAAGATTGCCAAAGCGAAATTGTTAACAAGCCACTTCATCGAATCAGAATGGGGAGGAGTCAACCAAATCCTGACTTTGAAAAACGGACTGTTAGGAATTGTTGGACACATTGCCAAGATGACTGAAGGCGATGTTAGGCATTACTACGGGATGGTTTTCTGTTTTGATCCTTTAACAAAAAAATCTTCAAAGATAAAAATCATCTGTGAAAGAAGCGACTTTCCAACTGGTCCAGCTAAAAGAGAAGATTTGCAAGATGTCGTATTTCTAGGCGGACTTGTCCGCAACAAGAAGAACATGGCCACAATTTATACCGGACTCTCGGATGCAGAAGCATACGAGGCCGTAATCCCTGATCCATTTTTGGAGTATGAGGAGTAATTAATTGATGAAAAAGCTCATTGTCCTAAACTTAATCTTGTGCCTAGGTTTGTTGTTTTTAGGTTGTGCATCAGTTACTACTGAGATGACTTCCACTTCTCAAACAACAATAAACTTTACCACAACACCAGTTGAAACAACCAATGTTTCGACCACTTTGGCCAGACATTTGTTTTTCTTTGACTTTGAGCTGATGAATGACATAGTATTTCCTGCCCACACATTATCAGATATCGTTATCGTTTCTGGATATAACATCTCCGTGGCAGACTATACAATGGACGCTGAAGCCATTACAATCACGATCAGTAAAGATTATCTATCTTATCTAGAACCAGGAGAATATGAATTTACATTGCATCGACTTGATGATACTGAACCGATTTATATAGTGGTATTGGATAGAAATCAGGCAAATAGAATTATTAATCAAAGCTTTGAAACCGGTGATTTGTTCGGTTGGCATGCCTACACGGTATTTAAAGGCGAAAGACAACTATTAAGCTTTGTTAATGAAGCCATCTATAATGGAGTTAGAGGCTATTCATACTGGATAACTCCCGATACTTCAAGCGAAGTGTGGAGCGAGAATTTGGGTATCTTACAATCATCTGTTTTCACGCTTTCAGGCTCTGGATTCATCACTTTCTATCTGGGAAGAGGATTCAATCCAAATCTGACTTATCTGTCAGTAAGAAATGCAGACAACGATATGGAAATAGCCAGGTTCGGACAAAATTCAGATAGAACAGAAATTGAAGATGCAGCACAGATGACTTTATATAAAGCCGATTTGTCTGAATATATCGGTGAAGATTTATATCTCGAATTTTGTGACTATGGATCATATGAAGGCAATTATTTGACAATTGATGAAATTGAAACTTATTATGAGACTGAGCCAGTTGATGGCATCTTAGCCGAAGATATCAAACCAGTATTTAACCAGCCCTATTTCACTAATCAAGTTGCAAACGGCGACTTTTCTCAAGGTCTTCAGAACTGGACAATGGTTGGCGAAAACCAAGGTTTTATTGTCGACGCTGGAGTTTTGAAAAGCAATGAAGCAGGAGATGCTTCAATGGGTATGATTCGTTCAACATTATTTCGGGTTATGGGTAGTGGCATCATTTCTATTGAACTTGGAGCTGCTCAGGGCGCAAGATTTGATAAGGATACTTTTGTTTCAATAAAAGAATTAGGAACCAACAGGGAATTAATCAGATTTGCGAACCGTAACCATGATGGCATTTTCATGGTGCCTTATTTTGTAGATTTATCAGATTATATAAATACAGTTTGTTATTTTGAAATTGTCGACAATGCCACTGGCAGCTACGATACAATTTTTGTCGATAACATCATTACATATTATGAAGAAGCACCAGTATTTGATTTCAGCCAGATGGCTGTCAATTTGAACGAGTAGGGGAGGTGTCTTAGATGAAAAGAAACGCAATCATTATTTTCACCTTTTTCGGTTTCTTGATTTTTGGCATCGGTTGTAGCAAGCTGACAACCACTTTTACGACTGCCTCTTCATCAACGACAGCCTCTTTGACGAGTACGAATCCAACGACTACTGCATCAGTTGAGACAAGTACTTCAACATCTATGGCTACAGCTTCAACAACTGAGACTTCAAATAGTTTAACGACAACCTCGACTACAATGCCTACTACTGTCACATCTGCTAGTCAGATTACGACTACAGTTCCTACAACATCAACCACAACATCCACCAATACAACAGCTACTACGACATCGATTACTACATCGACTACAACTGTTACAACATCATCAACAACCTCGACTACAACTGTTACTACATCATCCACATCAACCACTGTACCAACTACAGCAACAACAACCACATCCGCAACAACAGCTACCACCACCGCGACTACGACTGCTACGACAACTGCAACAACCACAACTACCACAGCAGCAACCACGACGGTTACTACGGTTCCAACAACGACTACTATTCTAACTACAACAACGACTACCAATCCATACCTTGAACCAGTCATTTATTTTCCGGAAGGAAATAATGTATATACCGATGGAAGTACAAACAATTTGGTTTTATTATATGATTTTGATGGTGCATCACTTTTGACATTCAAAATCAATCAAGAAACAGTAGAAGTGACAAACTATTCAATTGATGGTACTTCAATCACAATAAATTCTACTTTCCTAGATACACTTTCTTTAGGATTTGACCATGAAATCGAAGTGTCCACTCTTGGAGGCAGCGCAACGCTTTTTTTCATCGTGAATGATACTCCGGTAATCTTGGACAAAACCGATTTCATCAAATTACCTGGGGAAGCAATATCCCATGAAAACTTCAGTGTCTTGGCACAAAATCAAATCGGAAGTCTCGATTATCTGATTGAAACAGAAGCTACATACACTTCCTTCACTGATTTTGGTGACGGAACCTTCAGTTTTACACCGGCCTCGGTGTTTGTCGGAAGTATCTATTTTACTTTGACAGTCACTGATGAATACGGAGCTACGGCTTCAAAAGATATCGAACTCGTCTATAAGACTGTAAATCCAATAATTTATGATTCTCAAGGCGAAAAGATTATTAACAAGGATACTCTATCAGAAGATTTAGTCATGACAGTTGACACCTTTGGAACTGAATCTAGCTCGCTCTATTTTGAAATGACAGATGTCTTGCTTGATGATGTATCTATCGGTTTAGAAAATATAATCTTTAAAACCGATGGAGACCCACGCTACTTTTCTGTAAAACAGGCTTATTTGATTAGTCTTCCAGTTGGAACTTATACTTTCACTCTGACGACTGAAGCTGGCAGAGCCGATTTCATCGTTAACGTGTATGCTTCTTTAGATACTTCTGTAAGTAACAAGAATTTTGACAAGCACGATCCGCAAGCAGTATCATTCGTAATGACCGGGTTACCACTTGTCTGTAATAACGTTAAATATGCTTCAGTTATCATCAATTCGGAAAACTATCAGTTTTCTGAAGGGACAATTACCTTTACTTCAAGTTATCTGGCAACGTTTGGCTATGGTGAACAAGTGTTTGTCTTCAATAATGGCTATGGTGATACAGAACTGACTGTAACTGTCCTTGATTCAAGAGTGCCAATCATCACTTCGACTGGCATGACGTATTTTGGCGGTACTGAGCAAGATTTGGAAATAGCTTTCAACCTCTATGATGAATCATATACTTCATTGAAATTTGATGCTTTGGATGTAGACACTGACAACTATTCCTTTGTGAGTGGAGTATTGACTATCAATGGCGATTATTTAGAGATAATTGCATCGGGGGAAACTTCGCTTGATTTTATCTTGGCAACAACTGATGGAAATGTTTCATTCCAAGTCATCGTCGAACCAGAAGTAATCCTGCCGATTGCAACCCAAATCACAGGTGATTTCCAAATTGATTTTCTGAGTGATGTGACATTCCAAATCGATTTTGGTGGAAACACTTTCTCAGCCATCAAATATGATGGCACAAATCTTACAGAAGACGAAGATTACACCTATAATTCCACAACCAAACAAATCACATTCTTAGATAGTTTTCTTATCAGAATTTTTGACTCAGTCCATACAACCTATAGTTTTGATTTAATAACTGCAGAAGCTAATAATATCGTGATGCAAATTGATTTTGAAGCCGGTTTGAACAAAGTCGTAAATGGCGGTTTCGAAACCGGAGATCTGTTTGGCTGGACCACTTATGGTTTATGGAAGGACGAAGCGGGACTTATATCTTTTATAAATGAACGCGTTGTCCTGACTGAGTATTACGGATCAACAAACACCAATCCTTACAACAAAGACGGATTGTATCATTTTGGAGTCTATGCAGAGCCTTATGATAATACTAACAAAGATATAAACCAGGAAAGAATGGGAATGCTTAGGTCAAGTAATTTCACCTTGGCAGGAAGCGGATACATATCCTTCAAACTTGGCGCAGGTAAAAGCTCGGGAACAGCGTATGTGTCTGTAAGGCTTGCCTCAACCAATGAAGAAGTGGCTCGTTTTGCCAATCGCAATTTTGGTAACACTTCAATTAGCGGCACCGCAAATGCGGAAGCCTATATGTTCCAATATTATTATGATTTAAGTGAATATCTTGGCGAAGAACTGTATTTCTTAGTTGTTGACCAAGCTTCTCATGAATGGAGCGTTTTAGCATTTGATAGTTTTGATACTTATTATTTAGAAGCGCCAACAGTATCTGCAAACCAAGAAGCATATGACATTTTACCTAACATTTATGGTGCAGGCAGTGCAACTAACACGATTCCTAATGGTGCTTTGACAAGCAATTTAGATTATTGGGAAAATCCAAACTCTGTATTCACAATTGCCAATGGCGGAGCCATAAGCTCTGTTGGTGGTGACCCTGCGCTAGGCGTCCTGCGCTCGCCGGCATTTACGATTGATGGCGCAAATGTCTATCTCCGGTTCGAGTTTGCCGGATCGATTGCCTATGATAAACAAGTTTTTGTCATAGTGAAAGAAGTCGGAACCAATATTGAAGTATTAAGATTGACTAGAAGAGCTGATCTTTCAAGTCTTTCTCCCTCAGGTGATTTCCAGGCTCATTGGTTCGACTTGTCTGGTTTGTCTACGGAAAAGGAATACTATCTTGAAGTAGTCGACAACATTAACAGAAGCTGGGGTGTTGCTTTAATCAGGAATGTTCAACTTCTGAGTACTGGATATGGTTCAGCAAATGAAGTCGCAATCAACACATTTTACGGTCTGGCCTATGTCGACCAGGAAGATGGAAGTAACAGGATTCCTGTTTCTGATTTGAGCCCAGTTTCTTTTTCCAATACCGATTTTGTGATTACGACATTGGGAGAAGATGCAAGCGATGAAGTTAGAATCAATTATCAATCTAGTGTAGAAAATACGATTGTAGAATACACGCTTGCAAGTGACTTCCTGTTTGAAAACTCCACAAAAATATTAGTAATCGGTAATAGTTTTTCCACCGACATTAATGTCGTCGGAGGAATTACCTACGGTTTTGACTCTAGGTACGTGTCAAGTGTTTCTGTCAGCGGTTTGTTGGCAGGTACCGAATATATTTACCGGATTCGGGATGGTTTCAATAAATCACCTGTCTATGATTTTAAAACAGCTGGCATCGACTCGCAGTTTCGCTTTCTCTACATGACCGACACCCAAGCCGAGACTAACCTTCAGGCGATGATTACTAGAGACTTGGTTCAAGATGCATATGAAGTCTATGACGATTATTCATTTTCCTTGATGACTGGGGACCTGGTTGAAACCGCCGCAAGAGAGCTCTACTGGGAATGGTTTTATGAAGCGCTTAATAATCAATTGCCATTAGTTACAGTACCGGGTAACCATGATTATAGGGATTACACTTTTAATATTGTTACTCCAGACTACTACAATTCCTTTTTCAACAATCCCCTAAACGGGCCTGTTGAATATCTTAATACTTCATATTATTTTGTTTATGAAAATACCTTGTTTATCATGATTGACGTTGTAACTGGAGATAACCTTTCATCTCAACAAGCCTGGTTATTGGATGTTGTCGAAAACAACCCAACAACATTCATCATCGTTTCCACGCATTCAGTCCTTATGGGACATATCACGATAGTGATGCTGAACAGATGATTACTGATTGGCTTGGTGTATTTGATCAGGCAAATGTTGATCTGGTGTTATCAGGACACGATCACATTTATGCCAGAACAGATTTGCTTGTAGGCGGAGTTGAAGCAACTGATCCCGACACGGGTTCAATCTATTTTATTGGTGGATCTTCTGGACATAAACTTTATCAGGTAGACCCTGGCGAAGCCTCAATGTATGAATTTTACTTGGCAACAACAGTCAGTACCATCAGTATGATTTCCATTACTTCAAACCAGATTTTAATCGAATCTATTGATCAAACAGGAAGTATTGTTGACACGTTCACAGTGGCGGCAAAAAACTTTGTAGCATAATTTATAATCATTATGAAAAGGAGGGGTGAATCATGAAAAACAAACTCATATATGCAGTGGCGATCACTTTATCGCTTGCATTTATTTCAGGTTGTGGCAAAGAGACAACAGAAACTACTATTACCACTGCTCAAGCAACAACGACGACTACTACTTTGAGTTCTGAATTGACTTCTTCACAAACTACAATTCAGACGATGACTTCTACAACCAGTTCATCCTTTCCGACATCATCAACAACGACAGTTACTTCAATTGCGACTACACTTGACCAATTGGCAGAGTATATGATTGAAAACGGAGGATTTGAAACCGGAGACTTAACCGGATGGCAAGTACTTTCGGGCACAGCTTTTGCCAATACTTTCGTCACTTCAGATGATTTTATTCCGGTGGATGAGGTTTACCCTTATCAAAAAGATGGAACTTATCTATACGGAATATACCCAGAAAACAACACAGGTTCGATGAGATCTCAAGCTTTTGTCCTCGGTGGAACTGGTTATGTGTCCTTTTTGATGGGTGGGGCGACCAATAAAGGTCTAACCTATGTTTCAATTGTCGAAGAAGGATCAAATCTCGAATTATATCGCATCACCAATGAAGCTTATTACAGTGAACTTACTGGCCAATATGCTTCTGAATATCCTGCAACACTCAACCGCTACTATGTTAATTTGTCAATGCATCTTGGCAAATCAGTATATTTTTTAATTGTTGATCAGGCCTCGCAAAATGCTGGATATATTACTTTAGATGATTTTAAAACATATTATTCAGAAGTTCCTACAATTGGTGAAGATATCTTAGCTAAAAATATCAAACCTGTGTTCTTGCCATTTGCAGGAACTCCAAATGTACTTTATAACGGATCTTTTCTATCTGGAACGCTAAGTGGTTGGACTGTGGCAGGCGAAGCAGGCTGTTTTCTTGATTCACACATAAACACTAACCACAGGTTAAGTAACCGTCCCAATGAATCTGCGATTGGTGTCTTAAGATCTTCAGCTTTCAAAGTTGGAGGCCTAGATATCATTTCCTTCCGCCTTGGCGGAACAAAACATGAAGACCTGACTTATCTTTCCATCAAGAAGGTTGGCACAAACGAAGAAGTGTTCAGGACCTATAGCGACAGATGGATTGAAGCAGATGAAGAAAATACCCATCTATATTTTGTCGATTTAGGCGATTATCACGGACAGGCTCTATATATTGAACTTGTCGATAATTCCCGTGAAGACTGGGGATTAATTACAGCCGAAAGCATTATTACCTACTATAGCGAGACGCCATCTATTACCGATGAAATCGCCTTGAACTTGTTGGAATATATTAATTATGACCGTGACTACCAGGCTATGCGAGATTATGTAGATCCTTTAATAACTGAAATCGAAGATGAGACTGAACGGATTACATTCCAAAAAACATTCTATGCGACAATTGATGGCATCCAGAACAATGTGGGCAATTGGCCCAGTGTTCTCAATTATTTAGATGATGGCTTAACCTTTGTTTATACTGGTGACATCCCTGCGATGTGGCTTAGAGATTCTAGTGCTCAGGTGCTTGCTTATTTACAGTTTATGAATATCGATGAAGATGTAAAGTATATGGTAAGAGGCCTGTTATTACAACAATTTGAACTGATTAGGCGCGATCCCTATGCCAACGCTTTCAACCCCGACGGGTCGACTTTTGAACGCAAATTCGAACTTGATTCTCTATGTTATCCGTTATGGCTGGCAAATGAATATTATCAAATCACAGGGGACGCATCAATCTTTGACTATTTCTTTGAAATGACTGTCGATATAGTTATCGAAACTCTAATCCAGGAACAAACACATTCAGATCTTAACTACCGGATTGAAAATGCAACTGACAGAACGATAGGTTCACATGATATCAATACCGCTAGTAATCTGATTTGGAGCGGTTATCGTCCAAGTGATGACGTCAACTATTATAAATTCAATATCCCAGGAAACATGTTTTGTGTTTCCACCCTAGAAAAGATGGTTGTCTTGTTTGAAGAATTAAATCTTAATTCCATTATTAAAGCCAAAGCAGAAGCACTGGCAAGTTCAGTAAGAACTGCAATTGAGACATATGGTGTCTTTTGGGATCCAACATATGGCAGAATTTATGCCTATGAAGTCACAGGTTTTACAAGCGATGCTGCTTCATCAGTTGGTAAACTTTTAGTCGATATAGCAAATATCCCTAGTCTCATGTCAATCCCTTGGATTGGCTATGCAGATAATGATGACGAGACCTATATTAATACCAGAGCATTCATCTTAAGTGATGATAATCCATATTACTATGAGGGAACATTTGCCTCAGGCATTGGTGACCCGCATGATATATTAATTAAAACTCATCCGGAACTACCAGTTGTCTGGCACATGTCCTTGGCAATGCAAGGAATTACTTCAACTAATACCGAAGAAATCGCCTTGATGATTCAATACATGACAGATACTACTGGTGGAACCTATGTCATGCATGAGGCATTTGATGCCAACAATCCTACTTATTACAGCCGCGATTATTTCACCTGGCCTTGCGCCTTGTATGCATATCTTTACCTGACGGAAGTATTATCCGTCAATCTGGATTAAAGGAGAAAGCCATGAGAAAGAAAATTATTTTGCTTTTGCTACTAGCAGTTTTGACAGTTCTTGCAGGCTCAACTAGACAATACACTATTTTGGCGGATGCACCTGTCCTGGAATATGGTGTAGATCTTGCCTACGGCAGAAGAGTTGTCTCAACCCCAAGTCTAGATGGAAATCTGAACGTCTACGCCGTTGATGGCAATCCTTCGACAAGATATGGTGCCGAAGCTACCGATAATGCATTTTTCTATGTTGATTTAGGATCGGTTGAAAAAGTCGGTAAAGTCGTCATTAATTTTGAAGCAGCTTATGCCGCAGAATATAAGATAATGATGTCTTTAGATGCCGTTACTTGGACAGAAGTCGCAAGTATTACCAATACCGGACCCACAATTGATGAAATCGAATTTCCAGAATATTTGGAAACCAGGTTTGTCAAATTTCAAGGCGTCGATAGAGGCTTGGAATATGGCTACTCATTT
>Ga0268276_1002019_pt1 | contig 18261 bp, 23 predicted proteins | sample saktaG_4_FD_190145 | JGI IMG/M metagenome (GOLD analysis project Ga0268276, IMG submission 190145) | Saline water microbial communities from Sakinaw Lake, British Columbia, Canada - sak_2010_1_5_45m | ecosystem: Environmental > Aquatic > Non-marine Saline and Alkaline > Saline ...
CCACCCCAAAAAGCGCCTGACCCCTTTTGATTATGCGAAAGATAGAAGACTATAGCTTGTATCTGGTGATAACGGAGCAATACGGCCAAGGCAGGAGCGCTATCGAGATAGCCGAAGCCGCTATTAAAGGCGGTGTAGATATTATCCAGATGCGCGAGAAAAATAAGTCGAGACCTGAGCTTGTCGAATTGGGCAAAAGGCTGTCGAAGCTATGCAGAGATAACGATGTTATCTTTATTGTGAATGATGATCCTCTGATAGCCAAAGAGACGGGCGCGGACGGCGTTCATCTGGGACAGGAAGATGTAAAGAAGTATTCGATCCCGGCGGCGAGAAAGATCCTGGGGCGCGATAAGATCATAGGCATATCGACGCACTCTCTTGAGCAATTCAAAGAGGCTCACGAAAAAGATTTCGATTATATAGCTTACGGCCCGATATTCAAGACAAAGACGAAAGATTATTCTTTGGGCACGGACGATATAGAGCATATTTTAAAGATAGCGAAGAAGCCGGTCGTCTTTATCGGCGGCATAGACCTCTCGAACATAGAGCAAGTTCTGGATAAAGGTGCCGGCAACATCGCGCTGATAAGGGGTGTCATAGAGTCCGATGACATAGAGTCAAAGGCGAAGGAGTTTAAGAATAAGATAAGGACAAAAAAGGGCCAGTAGGGGTATAATAAAGGGGTAGGGGTGAGGCAGTCGTATGATAATAAAGATAAACGGTAAAGGTGAGGCAGTCGATAAGCCTGTGAACTTGATGGAGCTTATTCTGGCTAAAGGGCTTGTGCCGGAACGCATAGTCGTCGAACATAATTTCAAGATAGCTTCAAAGACGGACTGGCAGGGCATCGTGCTGAAAGAAGATGATAATGTCGAAATAGTAAGTTTCGTTGGGGGAGGATAAGGTGCAGGATATATTACAAATAGGCGGCAAGTCGATATCGAACAGGCTCTTTATCGGCACCGGCAAATTTTCAGATTATCCCGTGATGAAGAAGGCGTTAGAAGAAGCCGAAGCTGATGTAGCGACGGTGGCACTGAGAAGAGTGGATGGCGCTTCAAAGACGGAGAACATCCTAAACTATATACCCGCTAAATGTATAATCATGCCGAACACGTCTGGCGCCAGGAACGCCGATGAGGCGGTCAGGATCGCGCGTCTGGCTAAGGCCAGCCTGCTTGCCTGCAGGCAAGCGGCGGCTTGCGACTGGGTCAAGATCGAGGTCATCCAGGATAACAAATATCTTTTACCCGATAATATCGAGACGCTTAAAGCGACAGAGATCCTGGCCAGGGAAGGGTTTAAAGTATTCCCGTACATGAATCCGGACCTGTCGGCCGCGCGCAGGTTCGTGGATGCCGGCGCTTCCGCCGTGATGCCGCTGGGCTCTCCTATAGGAAGCAACAGAGGCATCAAAACAAGAGAGCTTATTGAGATCATGGTGCGGGAGATAAAGATTCCCGTGATCGTGGACGCAGGGCTCGGCAGGCCCTCTGATGCGTGCGACTGCATGGAGCTCGGGTGCGCAGCCGTCCTGGTCAATACCGCGATAGCAATAGCTCGCGATCCCGCGGCCATGGCAAAAGCTTTCAGCGCCGCAGTCAAGGCCGGCAGGCTCGCGTATATATCAGGCATTCCGTCTCAATCTCTTCATGCAAACGCCTCGAGCCCCCTAACTGGGTTTTTAAGAGAAGACCGGTAAACAAGATGAGTTTCTACGAAATCTACTCGCAACATAAAAACGGCAGGATCTATGAGCCGGAGACAAGAGAGCTCGCTTATCTATTATCGCACGAAGCCGAAAGTCGCTTAGAAGAACTGGCCCAAAAGGCCAACGAACTTACGGTAAGCAATTTTGGCAGGACGATCCAGCTCTACACGCCGCTCTATCTTTCAAATTACTGCGACAATTCATGCCTCTACTGCGGTTTCAGCGCCAATAACAAGATAGACAGAAGAGCGCTCTCTCCGGAAGAGGTGGAAGGTGAGGCGCGTTTTATATCTTCTACGGGGCTAAGGCACGTCCTGATACTTACGGGCGAATCCAGGTCGATGAGCCCGGTAAGCTATATTAAGGATTGCGTCGGGATCCTGCGGAAGTATTTTGTGTCCATATCGATAGAAGTATACTCTCTTACAGGAGACGAATATTCAGAGCTTATTTCAGAAGGCGTCGACGGCCTTACGATATATCAGGAAGTCTATGATGAAGAGACATATAAAAGGATGCACCCTGTGGGCCCTAAGAATGATTACCGTATTCGTCTTGATGCGCCGGAGCGCGGAGCAAGGGCCGGGATGAGGAGCGTAAATATAGGGGCGCTATTGGGCTTAGGCGACTGGAGAAGAGAGGCCTTTCTTTTAGGCCTTCACGCGAAGTATCTGCAGGACAGCTTTCCGGATGTCGAGATAAGCGCATCACTGCCAAGGATAAGGCCGCAGGTAAGCGGTTTTAAGGCGGAGCACGAAGTAAGTGATGAAAATCTGGTCCAGATAATATTGGCCTTAAGGCTTTTTCTCCCAAGGATCGGTATCACATTGTCTACGCGCGAAAGGCCGGAACTGCGCGAGAATCTGGTGCCTTTAGGTATTACAAGGATGTCCGCGGGCTCGACCACCCACGTCGGAGGCCATACGATAGGGCATGAAGACGATGATCTCGCGTTCCAATTCGAGATATCGGACCCAAGAAGCGTGGAAGAGATAAAGGCGATGCTCAGCAAAAAAGGATACCAGCCCGTGCTTAAAGATTGGATGCGCATATGACGATAGAGATATTTCGCGATAATGTATCCAAAAAACTGGGCAAGGAAAATTTCAAAAAGATCCGGGACGCCAGAATAGGGATCGCCGGCGCAGGCGGCCTTGGATCAAACTGCGCCCTGAATCTGGTCAGGGCGGGGGCGGCGAATCTTACCATAGTGGATTTTGACGTAATAGAAGCCGCTAACCTCGACAGACAGTTCTATTTTCTGGACCAGGTGGGAATGCGCAAGGTGGAGGCGCTTAAAGCAAATTTATTAAGGATAAATCCGGACCTTGAACTCAGGATGGTGAATAAAAAGATAGAGGAGAATAATATAGATAAGATATTCGGTGAATGCGATATCGTAGCGGAGTGCCTCGATACCGCGGAATGTAAGACGATGCTTTTGGAGAAACTCCTCCGGATGAAAAAATTCGTCGTGGCCGTCTCAGGCCTTGGCGGGATCGGGGCAAGCGACGATATAAAGACGCATCGCGTCAAGGATAACCTTATTATAATAGGAGATCTTAAATCCGATATTTGCCATAAGCCCGCCTTATCGCCGCGGGTCAATGTCGCCGCCGCCAAACAGGCGGACGCGATATTGGAATATGTGATAAATTAGAGGCTGTGGTACAATATGAGCATGCGATCGAACATAAAACTTCTATTCGTATCCATCATCATATATTTTTCCTCGATCGACGCCGCATCGGCCAGCGACTTCTTATTCTACAAAGAAGTGAACGCCATCGGCGGATATTCAAATAAACAAAAATGGATAGGCAGGGCCGAGGAGCTCTCCAACTCCGTCGGGTTCGAACACTACGGAAAGTTCTCCTCTACCCACGGCGATTTTCTTACCACGGATCTGCAAGTCCGCTTCGCATACGACTCATCAGAAAATTCCACCAATGCCTGGTCGGCCGAAATACATAATGCCTGGGTAGAATACCGCGCCAGTCCGGAGCTTAAAATAAGCGGAGGCCATTTTGCGCCCGCGTTCGGCCTTGAACCGATCGTAGATGTGCATTCGGATATTATGCAGACGCTGGCGATGCAGGATATAGGATTTACAAGGGACTGGGGGGGCGAGATAAGGGGCTCTTTTCCCGCATTCGATTACCGGGCGGCTCTTCAGATAGGTTCCGGTATGAGCATAAGGCGCATAGATTCGAGCTTTCTCATGACGGTGCGCATAGGGACGCCCCAGACGGAAGATTTCCAGTACGGCATCTCCGGAATGATCGGGAACGTCATAGAGACGAGCGGGATGTCGACATTTCCCAAAAACCATCTCTTGTCAGACCGGACGGTATTTAAGGAGCGTATAGGATTCGACATGCAGTATAATTTTTGGAGCTCTTTTCTCTTTAAGGGAGAGACGGCCTATGGTATAAACGATAATGACAACGTCATGGGCTACATGACAGAGGTAGATTTTATCGCGCCGAAAAGCCAAAACTGGACAGTCGCGACACAATTCAAATCCTGGTTTAATGACATGAAGATGCCGCAGTCGGACGACACGACATTCAGCCTGGGCCTTACATACAAACTAAGCCAGACCACAAAAATAAGCGCCGTATTTATACACGATCTTAATATGCACAGCAGCAGCGAAGGAAGAGACACAAAAGTATTATTGCAATTCTATTATTATGGCAAATAAAAATTTAAATAAAATCAGAATTCTTTTGCCGGTGCCGATTTTTATAGCGGCATTATTCTGTGAGATCGCTTTCGCCGCAGTCGGCTGCGAACTCAATGACCCGGACAGAGATATTAAGAGAGCATTCCCCCAATCCACAGGCTATAGAACAGATTTTGTCACGATAGCGGAAAGAGGAGGTGAGAAGCTTAAAATAGAGATAGAGAAAGAGCTGGGCGATAAATTTGATGCGCTTTACGAGAGCCTGGATGTTCCATATACCTATTACACCGTATTAAAAGGAAAAGATGTCATAGGATATATGCATGGGGTAAATCAAAAGGGCCTGTACGGCGGCATGCAATTGATAATGGCCACCGACCCGGAAGGTAAAATAATACTCTTCTATTATCAAAAACTATCGTCTTCGGAAGCAAAGGCGCTCAGGGATAGGTCCTTCACGGACCGGTTCACAGGTCTTACGCTGGAAGATTTCAATAAAAGTAATGAATCCGGAAGCCGTATATCGGATATAAAGGATCCGACTAAAAATAGCCACGAAGACTTTCTTCACACTTTAAGAGGGCTTAAGAAGAACATTATTTTGCTGAACGAATTTATATTGAAAGGCAAGAAATATGAAGAGAAGAAGTGATATAGCTATTATTGCGCTGCTAATCTTTATGGCCAGCATTTTGGCGGGTTGCGGCAGAGTGGAAAATTATGGGGCGGTTATCTCGGGCAGGATCGCTACAAAGGTCGACGATATCCTGCGCGATCCGAATGCTTATAAAGGTAAGACCGTTACGATAAAAGGAAAGATAGTGAATGAATGCTCGACAGGATGCTGGTTTGATATTAAAGACGGCGAAGCGGTAATATATGCCAACATAGAAGCCGCCGGATTTGCTATTCCGCAAAAGACCGGGCGCGCGATCCTGATCGAAGGCAAGATCGCGGTGGAAAACGGAAAGACAAAGATGATCGGCACAGGAGTAGAGGTCGGATGAATCCAGCCCCTTTGACGTAAACCGTATAGCACAAGAGCAGGAGAGGCATATGAATAATCAAAAAATAATATACAAGAAAACCGATAAATTTGTCAAAGGGGCTGGATGAATGTATTTTCGATAGGCCTTAAGAACCTTACAAGAAAAAAGATACGCTCTATCTTAACGGTCGGCGGCGTGGCGATAGCTATAGCCGTTCTGGTGAGCCTTTGGGGATTTGATACAGGCTATCACAGGTCGCTCGAAAGCAATATTGATAAGATGGGTTATCAGCTTCTGGTGACCGCGAAAGGCTGTCCATACGAGGCGGCAACCCTGATGTTGCAGGGCGGCGGGGGGCTGCGTTATATGGATGAGGCCGTATATCGCAAAATAACAGATGACCCGCGCATCGATAAGATAACGCCTCAGCTTATCTCCACAGCATATGATCCCGACAGGCAGTCAGGCCGCGGCGGTATATCGCTATATATGGGAGTAGAAAAGTCGTATATCGATCTGAAGCCGTGGGCGAGATTTAAACTGGGCGGCTGGTTCTCTGATCCTGATGCGAACGAAGCCATCATGGGATATGAGGTTGCTGAGCTTGAACAGAGAGCCAATGGCGACAAGATCCTGATACCCGGCTCAAATGAAATTCTTACGGTAGTGGGCGTATTCGAGCGGACGGGCACCCAGGACGACGGAGTAATATTTTTACCGCTTAATACTTCACAGAGAATATTTAATCTTCCGGATAAACTCACAGGGGTAGGCATAAAACTTAAAGATATGAGAGAGCTCTCGGCCTTTGAAGAGTCTCTATATAAAGAGCCCGGCATACAGGTGATAAGTCTGGCTCAGGTTAAAGGCACCATATTAAATTTGATATCCTCGGCGAAAGCCATGACCAATGCAGTAGCCCTGATAGCGATCATCATTGCAATAATAGGGGTAGTGAACACGATACTGATGTCGGTATTCGAGCGCACGAGCGAGATAGGCGTGATGAAAGCGATCGGCGCTTCCCGGACGGATATCTTTAAGATCATCTGTATAGAGACGGCCATAGTCTGTTCGCTCGGTGGGCTTTTTGGCGACATCATCGCCGTACTAGGGACAAAAGTGATCGAGGCCATATTAAAATCGATATTACCGTATGCGCCGCGCGGCGAGCTTGTCGTTATCACGCCGCACATATTAATATATTCCTTTATGTGCGCAACTGTAATAGGCATTGTTGCAGGCGTATATCCGGCGCTAAGAGCCGCATCGATGAAGCCGGTCGAAGCAATCCGCAGGGGCGAATAAGATATGGGTCAAGCTATAATAAAAACAGAAGGTTTAACCAAGACCTATACGCGTGGCAGTGAAAAGATCCACGCTGTAGACAATGTTAGCCTGGAGATCAATGAGGGCGCATTTTTAGCGCTTATGGGGCCGTCGGGTTCAGGCAAGACGACCCTGCTTGACCTGATAGGATGCCTTGACAGCATCACCTCAGGCAAGCTTGAGGTATTTGGACACGATGTCTCCCGCGCGAAAGAGAGCGCCTTGACTAAGCTTAGGCGCGGCAAGATAGGCTTCATATTCCAGGAGTTCCTTTTGATACCGAGTCTTACGGTGATCGAGAATATAGAGCTATCTTTGTACTTCGCGAGGCTGCCACAAGATAAGAAGAGACTACAAGGCCTCCTTATTAAGGTAGGACTTGGCCATCGCGTCAATCATCTGCCCAAACAGCTTTCGGGAGGAGAGAGGCAGAGGGTTGCCGTAGCAAGGGCCCTGGCGGTCTCCCCGAAATTACTTATTGCGGATGAACCGACCGGAAATCTGGACACAAAAAATTCAGGGGAGATATTCAGCCTCTTCAGAAAGCTTAATAAGGAAGACGGCCTGACCATAATTCTCGCCACACATAACCCCGCCCTGGGATCTCAAGCGGATCGTATCATAAATCTAAGAGACGGCAAAATAGTTTAAAATAATACTTGACAAATCTCTATTATGTAGTATACTTAACTTACTTGATAAGGAAAGTAATGTATGAAGCTACCGGCTAAAATAGACTATGCGTATAAGGCGATCATTGAACTTGCGATCCGCTATAAGGCGGATACGCCCATTCAATTAAGCGTTATTTCAGAAGCACAGGATATCCCGGAGAAATTCCTGATACAGTTACTTTTGCGGCTTAAGAGCGCCAATATTACCAATAGTTCCCGTGGGATGTCAGGGGGGTACTATTTGACCAGGCCTCCGTCGCAGATATCTTTGGCGGACGTAGTGAGAGCCATAGACGACAGTATTATAGAGGCCCCTAAAGAGGCTAAGTGCCCGAAGGTCTCCGATGCCGATAAGCTGATATCCCGCATATGGGGCGATATCGCAAAAGATACGATCAAGAGATTGGAGGAGATGACATTCGATAAATTAATATCAAAGATCGGTAATCATCAGCTCACATACCAGATCTAGTTTTTTTAATATAAAGTTGACTAAGTTGATAATGGTAGTTAATAAACATGCCGACAGGCAAGGAGGAAGCGATGAGTATATTGGATAACAAGGATGATCTAAAGACGCTGGTAGAAACGTTGAATTTCAAGGAGAAGGTGGAGCGCTCCAAAGAGCTTATAAAAGAAGCTTATAAGAAGTACGGCGATGGCTTGGTCGTGGCGAACTCGCTAGGCAAGGACTCGGTGGCCGTGTGGGATCTGGCGAAGAGGGTGAACCCAAAGATCCGCGGGTTTGTGGTAACGACCAGATTTAAACCGGCAGAGACAATAAGATTCATGCATGAGCTTGTAGCCAGACACCCGGAAACTAAAGTCTACAAAAATGATTCTGTTATAGCTGATAAGCTTTATGAAGTTGATCCTGACGGATGCTGTGACATCCTGAAGGTTGAACCGGTCAAGCGCGCGATAGAAGAGATGGGCGTTACGTGCTGGGTTACGGGATTACGCTGCACCGAGGGCAGGACCCGTACGGACTTTAAAGAAGTCGAGGAGCGCGATAAAGGCTTGATAAAGCTCAACCCGATCCTTATATGGAAAGAGCGCGAGGTGTGGCAGTATCTGGCGCTATATTCGGTTCCGGTTAACCCTCTCTACGCCGAAGGATACAGGTCTTTGGGATGCTCACCGTGCACTCACATAACAAATGATGATAACGAGAGAGCCGGCCGATGGATAGGGACGAGTAAATGCGGCGGGGAATGCGGTATACACACGAGGCCGCTGAAGAAAGCAGCGCACAAAACGTAAAAAAATAAAGATATCTTACGAAATGGTGGAAGGGAAGCAGAAGAGATGCTGATAATCATAGTTCTGTCATTGGCCGTTTTTTTGGCGTTGAATATGGGGATAAGCGGCTTTTCTGTTTCCTTCGCGCCTTCTTTCGGGAGCAATGTCTTAAATAAAAACAGGGCCACGCTGCTTTACGGCCTATGCGTCATCGCTGGCGGGTGCTTGGTGGGACCGCGCGTTATAGAAACCCTCGCTAAGAAGATATCATATGTCGAGCTCGGCCTCTTATCGAGCGGGATAATAATAGCATCCTCGGCGATAACAATGTTCTTAAGCAATGTGCTGAAAGTGCCTCAGTCTACCAGCCTTGTTACGGTAGCAAGCTTCGTAGGCGCCGGCCTGTTCTACGGCAGGGTCAATTGGCATACAGTGGGGAGGATCCTGGTATTCGCGGTCGTCTTCTCTATAATATCCCTTATTCTTACGATCTTTATTAAGCGTAAAATATATCCGCCCCGCGAGGGGAACTTAAAATTTTATGAAAATGTTTTCGTGCACCGGCAAAAATTTAAAAAATTTATAATCATTCACGATATGTACGCCGGCTTCAGTGTGGGAACGAATAATGTCGCCAATGTGGCGGCCCCTTTAACAGGCCTATTAGGAATGGGAAATATTTTTTGGCTCTTTATCATGAGTCCGTTTTTCGGGCTGGGGGCTTATTTCGCGGGGGAGCGGGTGATTAAATCCGTTTCAAAAGATATAATACCGGTAGGAGAGTTTTCCGCGAGCGTAGTCTCTTTTATTACGGCGACTTTTGTGCTGATAGCCTCTTTGCTGGGGCTGCCGGCTCCTTATGTCCAGTTCACGACATTCTCTCTTCTGGGGATAAGCTGCGTTAAGGACGGATTTAAAGCCACCGCGGAAAAATCTATAGTGAAGAGGATATTATGGGTATGGGTGCTTGTTCCGGTATTTACAGGGCTACTCAGTTTAGGGATACACCACATTTTCCACAACTATCTATCGCGTTAAGGAGCGGACCATGCAAAATATTATGAAGATCAGCGCCAATATACTCGAATCGATAGGCGGCACGCCCCTGGTAAGACTCAACCGCGTCACGGGACACGATGCGGCGGAAATATTGGCTAAGCTCGAATCGTTCAACCCCGGCGGCAGCGTAAAGGACAGGATCGCGCTCGCGATGATCGAGGATGCGGAGGAGAAGAACCTGCTCAAAAAAGATTCAACAGTGATAGAGCCTACGAGCGGCAATACCGGCATAGGCCTTGCGATGGTCTGCGCGGTAAAAGGCTACAAGTGCATACTGACTATGCCCGAGACGATGAGCCTCGAGAGGATATATATATTGAAGGCCTATGGCGCGGAGGTAGTTCTTACTTCCGGCAGTAAGGGCATGAGCGGAGCTATAAAAAAGGCAGAAGAATTGGCAAAAAAGACGCCGCGCTCCTTTATGCCGCACCAGTTTCAGCATCTGGCTAACCCCGAGGCGCATAGAAAGACCACCGCAAGGGAGATACTGGCGCAGGCCGGAGGCAAGATAGACGCTTTCGTCGCCGGAGTCGGCACCGGAGGGACCATAACCGGAGTGGGTGAGGTGCTCAAAGCGCATAACCCGCAGATCAGGATCATAGCCGTTGAGCCCGAGACGAGCGCCGTGTTGTCGGGCAAGCCGCATGGCTCGCACAAGATCCAGGGTATTGGCGCAGGATTTATCCCGGATATATTGAATAGAAAGATCATAGATGAGATCATGACCGTGAGTGATAAAGACGCGTATGACGCCGCAAGATTATTGACTAAAAAAGAGGGGATCTTCGCCGGGCCGTCTTCCGGCGCGGCCTTTGTCGCGGCGCTTGCGGCCGCAAAAAATTTTGGTAAAGGCAAGAGAGTCGTGACCCTCTTCCCGGATACAGGCGAGAGGTACTTTTCGGTGACGCAGTATTTTGAATTCTAAAAGGACAAAATGGTGGATTATTATCCGATAGCCGTAAAGCTGAAAAAAAAGAGAGCGGTAGTCGTGGGCGGAGGGAATGTCGCCGAGCGCAAGGTCTTGAGCCTGCTGGCGGCGGGTGGACGCGTCAAAGTCGTTTCGCCGGAGCTCTCGACGCGCCTGGCGGCTCTATTGAGAGATAAAAAAATATCGTGGGTAAGAAACGTCTTCAGGCCCGGCGATATCGATAGAGCGGATATCATTATTGCCGCGACCTCAAGCCGCAGCGTGAATAAAAAAGTAAGCGCCCGGGCTCGCAAGTCCGGGAAGCTTATAAATGTTGTGGATGATAAGCTATTAAGCGATTTTATCTCTCCTGCGGTGATAAAGAAAGGGAGGGCGATAGTCGCGGTCTATACTGATGGAAGAGAACCGGAACTGTCACGCGATCTAAAGAACTTTATTAAGGAGCATTGGGGTGACTTTTTATCTTATAGGAATAGACCATAAAGTAGCGCCTATAGGTATACGGGAAGCCGCATACTGGAAGCGCCCGCACATCGCCGAGCAACTGGCCAAATACGGTGCCGGCCGCGCGGTGGTGCTGTCTACGTGCAATCGCTTCGAGATTTACGGTATTGCAGAAGACAGGGCTGAAGCGGAATTAAAAATTGGTTCGCTGAAGAGCCGCTTCGAGCCGATCTTTAATAATAGCTACGCGGCATATGGCACGAAAAATATGCTCGGCCATCTCGTGAGCCTTGCCGCCGGCCTGAAATCGCAGATGATAGGCGAGCTTGAGATCTATGGCCAGCTTGGCGCTTGGGCGCTTTCGGATGGTTTCCCGAAAGAGCTGGCCGCTCTCGTCCATGATGCGCTTCTATCAAGCCATGATGTCAGGATGAAGTCCGGATCCAACCATACGGAGAATAATATAGCGGTCTCGCTCTACGACCAGATATTGAAAGCGCATAATTCCGATGATCTGCTGAATGTCGTTGTTGCGGGAACCGGCAAGATCGCCGGACTATTAGCGGCTTATAGGCCGCGTGACGTGAGAATATGTTTTGCCGCGCACAAGAACATTTTAAGGGCCGGTGAGCTCGCCGGGATAGCCGGAGGTAGAGCGATATTCTTAAAAGATCTGCCGCAGATGCTTTTAAGCGCCGATGTTTTAATAAGCGCTACATCAAGCCCGCACAGGGTCTTTGGTAAGAATTATTTTTCCCGCATAGCAGCGGTAAGAGAGAAGGATCTATATATCTACGACCTTGCCGTGCCGCGCGATGTAGAGCCTGTTGTAAAAGATATAAATGGCATGATCCTGAAAAACATAGACGAGGTGATCCAAGATGCACGTATTAAAGATAGGTACGCGGCCGAGCAGATTGGCGCTTAAACAGGTCCGGGAGATCAGCAAAGCTCTCCCTTCCATATTCTTTAAAGTCGTCGAGATAAGTACAAAGGGTGACAGGGATAAGACGACACCGTTATCACAGCTGGAAGGGACTGATTTTTTCACCCGCGAAATAGAAGAGGCTCTCATTCACGGTTGGATAGATGCCGCGGTCCATAGCGCTAAGGATATAGAGAGTATTGCTCCGGAAGAACTGGCCCTGGCGGCAACTACAGCGTCAGTAAGTCCTTACGATTGCCTCGTGTCGAAAAATGGCCTATCTTTAAGGAGCCTGTCATCCGGCGCGGTGATCGGGACGAGCAGCCAAAAAAGAAGAGAAGCGGTATTAAAATTCAGAAAAGACCTGGCCGTAAAAGATATAAGGGGGGATATCGACGAAAGGCTCGCACAGCTTGACAGGGGCGAGTACGACGCGGTTATCGTCGCCCACGCCGCCATGATAAGATTGGGATACGAAGCGAGGATCGCCGAGATCATCTCTCTAGATATAGTCCAACCACACCCGCTTCAGGGCAAACTCGCAGTGCAGGTGCGCAGGGACAGAAGAGACCTGATCGAGCTTTTTGGGAGGATCGATGGGAATTAAAAAAGGCAAAGTATATATAATAGGCGCAGGGCCAGGCGATCCGGAGCTCATAACCGTAAAGGCTTTGAAGATATTGCAAATAGCCGATGTGGTCGTATATGATTTTTTGGCAGGGCCGGAGCTGTTAAAAGCCGCTAAAAGATCCGCCGAGACGATATGCGCAGGCAAGGCCGACGGCCTGCACATTTTAGAGCAGGGCGCTATAAACAGACTGCTTCATGAAAAGGCAAAAAAAGGCAAAGTGGTGGCGCGATTAAAAGGCGGCGACCCCCTGGTCTTCTCGAGAGGCGTTGAAGAAGCGCTATACCTGAAGAGGAAGGGCGTAAATTTTGAAATAATTCAGGGCCTGACCTCGGCATTTGCCGCGCCGGAAAGCTTCGGCATACCGCTTACGAGAAAGGGAAAATATTCTTCCGTGGCTGTATTGACCGGCAGGAAAAGTAACGGTGAAGCTCTCGATGCGCCGGATTGTGACACGCTGATCTATCTCATGGCAGTGGCGAATATAGAAAATATTATAAAGGCGATCTTAAGCTCCGGCAGAAGCAGGAAGACGCCATGCGCTTTTATAGAAAAAGGCACTCTCGGCAAAGAACGCATAGTAACGGGGGATCTTTCGAATATAGCCCAAAGGGCCCGGCAGAATTCTATAAAATCACCCGCGGTATTTATCGCAGGCGAAGTCGTTAAATACGGAGAGAGGATATATGGGCATAAATTTAAGAAGAGATAATATCATATATCCCTATTTTGTGGTTGGCGGCAGCAATAAAAAAGAGAAGATCCTTTCTTTTCCCGGCCGGCACAGGCTCTCGGTAGATCTACTGATAAAAGATATAAAAGAATTAAAAGCCCTCGGCATAAATAGAGTTTTATTGTTCGGGGTGCCCGAAGCAAAGGATGGAAAAGGAAGCGCCGCATATAAAAATAATAACATAGTGAGCCTTGCGGTAAGAGAGATAAAGAGGAGATTTCCGCAGCTGATAGTATTTACAGATGTTTGTCTGTGTGCTTACACAGATCATGGGCATTGCGGGATATTAAAAGGACGTGCCATTGATAATAATGAGACTATAAAAATTTTAGCGAAGATCGCGCTCTCTCACGCGGAAGCGGGTGCTGATTACGTGGCGCCGTCGGCGATGGCGAAGGGGCAGGTCGGGGCCATAAAAAGAGAGCTTGATAGAAACGGATTCAGAAAAACGAAGATAATGGGCTATTCGGCAAAGTTCGCGTCCAATTTTTACGGGCCGTTCAGAAACGCGGCGGGATCTGCTCCAAAATTCGGCGATAGAAAAGATTATCAGCTCGATTATTCCGATTCTCTCGCCGCATTGGCCGGGATAGGAGCGGATATTGACGAAGGAGCGGATATAGTCATGGTCAAGCCGGCGCTTGCCTATCTTGATATAATAAAAGAAGCAAAGTTGAAATTTAATAGGCCGATAGCCGCTTATAATGTTAGCGGCGAGTACGCCATTGTGAAGTATGGGGCGAAGCAAGGTTTGTGGAATGAAGACGAAATGGTCAAAGAGATAACGACTTCGATAAAGCGCGCAGGCGCCGATTATATCATTACCTATCATGCGAAGGACGCAGCCCGATGGTTAAAATAACTGAAAATAAAAGGCTGTTTAATGAAGCGAAGCGCTGTCTTGTGGGCGGCGTGGATAGCCCTGTGCGCAGTTTTAACTATGTCGGCGGCGACCCGGCGCTTATTAAAAAAGGCATAGGCTCAAAAGTTTATGATTATGATGGCAAGATTTATATAGATTATGTTCTTTCATGGGGCGCGGCCTTACTGGGCCACGCGCACCCAAAGGTCGTGGCCGAGATCAGAAGAACGGCAGGCCGTGGTTTAAGCTTTGGCGCCACAAATAAGCCGGAGATAGAGCTAGCCAAAGCCATACGCGAGGCGATCCCATTTGTCCAAAAGATACGGTTTGTGAATTCCGGCACAGAAGCTGTGATGGGAGCGATAAGGCTCGCGCGCGGCTTTACGGGCAGGGATAAGATATTGAAATTCGAGGGTTCTTATCATGGCCACGCGGATTATCTTCTTGTAAAGGGAGGCTCAGGACTGGCGACACTGAATATACCGTCGAGCAAGGGTGTGCCTAAGAATTTTGTAAAAGATACCCTGATAGCACGGTCGGAGGACAAAGAAGGTATAGAGGCGATCTTTAAGCGCTATGGCCGGGATATAGCGGCTCTTATCGTCGAGCCGGTTGGAGGAAATTACGGAGTAACGCCTCCGGACATAGGCCAGCTGAAATTTTTAAGGCATATTTCAAAAAAATACGGAGCTCTTTTAATATTTGACGAAGTGATAACCGGATTCCGGTTTAACTACGGCTCATTTGCCCAAAAGATCGGCATAAGGCCGGATCTCATATGCCTGGGAAAGATCATTGGCGGCGGGCTGCCCATAGGCGCATATGGCGGGAGAGCAAAGATCATGGATAATTTGGCGCCATTAGGGCAGGTTTATCAGGCTTCGACATTTGCGGGGAATCCTGTTACCATGAGCTCAGGGCTCTCTACGCTCCACCTTCTTAAAGGAACGAAAAGCAGCTACGAAAAAATAAAAGATCTTACAAAATATCTGGTCATAAATATCTGGCAGGTAGCAGGCAAGCATGGCGTGGCATTAAAGATAAATTCATACGACAGCATGTTTAGCCTAAAATTTACAAAAAAGGAAGAGTTCAAAGCTTTCTATAAGGAGATGCTCGACAGAGGTATCTTCCTGGCTCCGTCCGAGTTCGAGGCCAATTTTATTTCATTTGCGCATACCAAAAAAGATATGGATAATACTATTAAAGCCGCCGATGCGGCGTTTGGGAGGATAAAGCGATGAACGCGGAAAATATCGATTATGATGGTTTGAAAAAACGGGGATTTTTAAGGCAGAAGCAGGATGGATTTTTTGTTCTCAGGGCTAAGATGCCTCACGGCGTATACGGCGCGGAAAATCTTTCGAAGATCGGCGGCATAGCGGCCGGATACGGAAAGGGGATCGTTCACGCTACGACGAGGCAGGGGCTTGAGGTGCCTTTTATAAAACTTGAAGATATCGAACGCGTTGAAAAAGAGCTGAAGAATGCCGGCATAGAGGCCGGCACATCCGGGCCGCGCTTAAGGACCACGACGACATGTCCGGGGAATAATTGGTGCAAGTCGGGGCTTATCGATACTTTTTCCTTATACGATAGGATCGAAAGGGATTTGGGAATAAGGTGCGGCATGGAGCTGCCTCATAAATTTAAGATCGCCATATCCGGCTGCCCGAATGCCTGCACCAGGCCTCAGGCTTCAGAGATAGGCGTTCACGGACAGGTCGATATCACTACAAAAAAGACGGGGTACGCTATATATATAGGAGGCTGCGCAGGCCGGGCGCCCAGAAACGGCTTTAAACTCGATCGTATCTTTACGGAGGACGAAGTATTGGCTGTAGTCGACAAGACCGTGAAATTTTTTAAAGATAAGGCAAAGCCGAAAGAACGCCTGGCTCTGCTCATAGATAGGCTCGGTAAGGATGGGTTCTTAAAAGAAATTGTGATATAATGATCTGCGCACAAATAAAAGGGGATAGATATGGCTAATATATTTTCAGACATAACAAAGACAGTGGGCCGCACGCCGTTAGTGAAGATAAATAAGCTTGCGGAAGGCTTGAGCGCCACGATCCTTGCAAAGCTGGAATTTTTTAATCCGATGTCGAGCGTGAAGGACAGGATAGGCGTGGCGATGATCGAAGATGCCGAAATGAAAGGCCTCTTAAAAAAAGATTCCGTTATTATCGAGCCCACATCCGGCAATACGGGAATAGCGCTTGCATTCGTGGCCGCGGCGAAAGGATACAAGTTGATCTTGACGATGCCGGACACAATGAGCATGGAGCGCAGACAGCTTCTGAAGATACTCGGCGCCGAGATTGTGCTTACGGACGGGGCTAAGGGGATGCGCGGCGCAGTTGAGAAGGCGGAGGAGCTGGTTAAAAAGACTAAGAATGCCTATATGCCCCAGCAGTTTAATAACCCGGCTAACCCCCAGATACACCGCAAGACCACAGCCGAAGAGATCTGGGCGGATACCGATGGCAAGGTGGATATATTCATAGCGGGCGTCGGTACAGGTGGAACGATAACCGGCGTCGGTGAGGTGCTTAAGGAAAGAAAGCCCTTGGTGAAGGTGATAGCCGTAGAGCCGAAAGACTCTCCTGTTCTATCCGGAGGTAAGCCTGGAGCGCATAAGATACAGGGTATAGGCGCGGGTTTTATTCCAAAGGTGCTGGACTTAAAGGCGGTAGATGAGATCGTGCAAGTTTCAAATGAAGATTCCGGAGATATCGCAAAGAGGCTTGTTCGTGAAGAGGGCATATTCGTCGGAATGTCAAGCGGCGCCGCGATGTGGGCGGCGATAGAAGTAGCAAAACGCAAAGAATCAGAAGGCAAGACGATAGTCGTTCTATTGCCCGATACCGGAGAGCGGTATCTCTCCACCTGGCTATTCCAGGAGTTCCTGACTTAAATTAAAAATAAAAACTTGACAAATTTCTGTCTTCCTGTATAATCCATACTAAGTCAATCATATTTATAGGGTTATACAAAGGACTAAGTGAAGATAACTTACAAAGGAGATTACGCACTAAAAGCGCTTTTCGAACTCGCCTTGAAGCACGAGAAAGAAGGCGACGGCGTGACGTCCATAACCGAGATAGCTAAGCTCGGAGATATGCCGACAAAGTTCCTGGAGCAGATCCTGCTGACCCTGAGGAAGGGCGGATTTGTTAAATCAAAACGAGGGATAAGGGGCGGGTTCTCTTTGGCCAGGCCGGCTAAAGATATAACGGTCGGTGAAGTGATAAGGTTTATAGAGGGCCCCATAGAGCCTATATCATGTGTAGAGGAAGAGCGCTATAAAGGATGTAAAGATGTAACAAGCTGCATATTTCGCGGGGTATGGCGGGAGGTTGCAGCCGCGACATCAAAGATCGTGGATCACCTTACATTTGCGGACCTCATATCAAGATATAAAGAAAAAAATAGACACTCAAAGCCTCATTACGAGTATAGCATATAGGAAGAGCCGGATGAATATAGCGCTGGTTGGAAACCCGAATGTCGGGAAGAGTGTTATCTTTAACGCATTGACCGGAAATTATGTTACCGTTTCGAATTATCCCGGCACAACTGTGGATGTTTCTAAAGGTGCGTGTAAATTAGGCGGACAAAAATACATTATCATCGATACTCCTGGTGTGAATAGTCTTATTGCCAATTCAGAAGACGAAAAAGTTACGAAAGAAATATTATCGAGGTCCGACACGGCGATGGTAGTTCAGGTGGCGGACAGCAAAAATATAAAGAGATCGTTATTGCTGACGCTTGAACTAATAGAACTTGGTATACCCCTGGTCCTGGACCTGAATATGAGCGATGAAGCAAAAGAGCGCGGCATAGCGATAGATGTAAAAAAACTATCCGACAGATTAGGCATAAATATAGTTGAGACCATAGCGGTAACGGGTGACGGAATAGCGAAATTAAAAGAAGCGATCATAAAGACAAAAGCTCCAAGCCCGGCCGTGGAATATTTAAAGACGGAAAGAGAAGGCGCCAGATCAGATGCTATATTGCTTATTAGGGCCAG
>Ga0268276_1002020_pt1 | contig 18253 bp, 13 predicted proteins | sample saktaG_4_FD_190145 | JGI IMG/M metagenome (GOLD analysis project Ga0268276, IMG submission 190145) | Saline water microbial communities from Sakinaw Lake, British Columbia, Canada - sak_2010_1_5_45m | ecosystem: Environmental > Aquatic > Non-marine Saline and Alkaline > Saline ...
TTGGCATCGAATTTGCTAAATTAACGACATGGATGTGTCAGGCATCAAGTCGGCTTTCTCCTTTGGCGGCAGGCGGCTGAGGGATGTTGTGGGCTTTGATTTTGGAGCTTCGGGCGTGCGCGCTGTCCGTCTGGCTACCGGCCGGGAGGGCGTTGTCGTCTCTGGAGTCTGGTCGGCGGAGGCGCCCCTCACGGACCCGTTGGTATTTCCGCATGAGATGCGGGCCCGGGCGGCTGCGATTGCGGTGTCGCACCCCGACGCCGTCGCGAGACTCCTCTTCATTCCAAGGCCGGCGAGCAAGCTGGACGACGTTCCCTTCGCCGATTTGCTCGGCATTGCCGATCCGCAGGCATTCCGCATGGCCATGGAGATCGCGCATTCTCACGCCTCCGAAACCCACGTCCTGCTCGCCGCCATCCCGGAGACTGATGCCGCTGCCGCGCTTCACCCGTTCGCTCAGGGCATCCCGGCCCCCCAGTCGCTTGAGGTCGCGGGTTTGGCGGCCATCAACGGGCTTATCCTGTGCACGCCTGCCATTGAGGAGCAGAGCGCCATCCTTCTCGACCTTGGCGCCGAAGTCGCCACAGTGGCCATTACCACGCCGCGCCGACTCGCATTTGTGCGACAGTTTCGCATCGGTGCGAACACGATCATGAAAAAACTCGGTGAGCGGCTCGGTATGGACGCCGAGACGGCGCGCGAGGCGGTGGGAGGGGGGGTCGTGGATGCTACGGAACAGATCCGAGCCGTCTTTGACCCCCTCACCAACCAGATCATTCTCGGCCGGGATTTTGTGTCGCGGCGCTTCAATGTCCGCCCCGATCACGTGTACGTCTCCGGCGGTTTGTTCCGATCGCCGGCCTGGGCGCAGCCGCTCCAAGTGGCCTTGGATGTCGGCGTCACAATCTGGAATCCTTTGGCGGACCTCCCGGCGGCTTCTGGTGCTCTCGATGCGGAAACCGTCGCAGAGGGGTGCCGCTTCGCTGCCGCTGTGGGTGCAGCCCTTGGCATCTTGGAGAACACTCCCGCATGAAACTGCGCGTCAACCTGATAGCCGAGAAAGAGGTGCGTGACTGTAGCGTGGTCACCCCCCGCTTTCTGATTCGCCTCACGGGGGCGCTCGTCGCCACGGCCGTCCTGGCTGTTTTCGGGTGGGTCTTCATCGTGTCCCAGCAACGCGCAACCGCGCTGAAGGCCGAGGAGTGGAAATGGGGCCGGTTGGAATCCGATTTCAAGCAGGCTCAGGCGCTCTCCAAACGGCTTCGGGCCGCCGAATTCATTGTCGCCGACCTAGACGTCTGGCGGACTGTCAGGCACAAGTGGAGTGACGACCTGACCGCAATCGCTGTTGCTTTTCCCGAGACCCTCCAGTTGACCGATTTGAGCATGACGCGCGCAACCGTCATTCCGGCTGTCGTGATTCCCAAGTCCAAACCCGGAGCCAAGCCGCCTCGGTCGCCGCCGCCGTCGCCGCCCGAGTTCAGAACGTCACTGCGCCTGACCGGCGTAACATCGAGTCCGACCGCCGAAGACGACGTCGCCGGCTGCCGCAAGATCTTCACCGAGCACCCCTTTACCAACACCGTGACAGCAGCGGTCATCCCGCCGGGCGCGTTCCGCCAGGATCCGGCTCGGAACGCTGGCCCGAATGATCGCATCTTTGAAATCAGTTGCACCTACCGCGTGATCACACTCTGATGAAGAAACAATTCACAAAAAAAGAGAAACAGCAGTTTGTGGCCATGGGCTTGATGGCCCTGATCGGCGTCATCTATGGTATCTGGACGCTGGTGGTCGTCCCGATGCGGAAGACGGCGAGTCAGCGGGCCAAAACATTCGCTGCGCTGGTTAAGAAGAACGCCAAGGCCGAAGAGGCCGTGGCGGCGGTCGCTGCCGACGAGGAACGGATTGAAGCGATCAACGCGGAGATCAGCCGAATTCGGGAGGAGTATGCCATACGGCCCATCCTGGGTTCGTCATACCAGCTTGGCTTGCGCGCGCGGCTCGAGCCGCTCGCAAACGCGACCGGGTTTACGGTGTTGGCCTTGCTCGTCAAGGATCCGGCGTCCATGCCCCGGAAACGCCCCGGAGCGCCCTTCTCGCTCTGCGTGGCTGAAATACGCGGCTCGGCCTCCTATCGGCAGACCCGCGATTTCCTCGCCGCGATCGAGGCCGACAATCCGTATATCCATGTATCCAGCTTGACCCTCGCAGCCAATCCGAAGAGCGTTCGGTCCCACCGCGTCATCATCCGTCTCGAGTGTATCAGCGCTCCCGTCAAGGTCAAAAGCTTGTGAGGTCTCCACCATGACAGGTATTCGCGAAACGTGTCTCAAATCAGGCGTCCCGGTCGCCTGCCGGATCCTCGCCGCTGTAGCCTTGTTCGCCGGCCTGGCCGGCGCCCAGAATCTGGAGGAGGCTCCTGCCACCGCCGCAAAGATGTCCGGTGTCGCCGTGGGGATCGCGCCGGATGCCGCCGGCGGGGCGAATGCGGAGTCTCCGAAAGAAGGCCCGCAAGCCGACGTCCAGGAAGACGACATTCCCCTGGAACGCGACGTCGAGGCCGACGTGGCGCAGTCCCGGACGGAAGAGGCAGAGCCCCCGACCGAGGCTGATCCGCTGCTTCTCGCCCCCACGCCCCCACCCTCGACACCCATCGTTCGCGATCCATTCTGGCCCCCGGGTTACGATCCCAACCCGGCCCCGAAAGCGCCACCTACCCCGAACGTCGTCTCTTCCACACCCACGGTCGAGCACACGACCCCACCGCCGCCGCCCGTCGAGCTTCCCGAGCCCACCCCTGCCCACTGGACTGCGGCCACCCGCCAGCTCAAACCGATCATCGGTCGTAGCGTCGATCCCGAAGGCCACGAGCAGCATTTCGCCTTGTTGAACAACCGCCTGCTCGCAATCGGGCAGACCGTCTCAGCCAACACATCCCTGTTCGCCTTCTCCTGGCGCATCGGCCGTATTACCGCCACCGGCGTCGAATGGATCCCCGTCGAGGCGCGGCGCCTCCAGGACGGCCAACGGTTTTCTCCTCGGCAAACCGAAGCATTTTAAACTTGGCACGACTTAAGCGCTTTTTTCAACCCTAACCGCTCACAAAACCCCCGGAGAACTAAAAACCATGAAACGTCTACCCCTGCTCGCATGCCTTGCAACGGCCGTCCTGCTTTCAGCGGTCGTCCATTCCCAGAATGAAGGGGCGCCTATCGAGCCGCTCCTGAAAAATCTGACTCCGGCACCGATCCCTCCCCCGGAACGGATGGCGGCGCCTGAGGCGTTTGGCGACGCGCCTGCGGCCCCAGATGCCCCAGATGCCCCGGAGACGCCGCAATCCGCCGGCGGAGATGCCACTCCGGCCCCGGCCCCCAAAGCGGTAATCGCCGCGCCGGCGCCTGAGATCGCCGCGCCGGCGCCTGAGATCGCCGTGCCGGCGCCTGAGATCGCCGTGCCGGCGCCTGAGATCGCCGTGCCGGCGCCTGAGATCGCCGTGCCGGCGCCTGAGATCGCAACGTCGGCACCTGAGATCGCCGCGCCGGCACCTGAGATCGCAACGTCGGCACCTGAGATCGCCGCGCAACCCGCCCGCGTTACCGTTGCCACCGAGTCCGACGAATTGCCCGTGGGGGTGACCGAAACGCCTGACGGCTTGATCAGCGTGCGCTTTGAAGAGCTGCCGATGTCCGAAGTGATCAAACTATTCTCGCAGATTTCGGGCGCCAACATCATCGCCGCCACCACCAACCTCAACGGCACCGTCACCGCCAGCCTCAAGAACGTCGGATGGAAACCCGCCTTTGAATCCATTCTCAGCCGCCACTAGCTTCTCCTCAACGAGAAACCCTTGGGATCGGGGATCTATGTCGTCGAATCGGGCATCGCCGGCCAGGAACCCCGTATTACCGAGACGCTCCAACTTCGTTTTGCCAAGGTCGAGCAGATGACCAGCATCATCAATTCCATGCTCGAGAAAACCGGAAAGGCCACCGCGTATTCAGAAGGCAACGCCATCCTCATCCAAGCCCCCGCCAGCAAGATCTCCGAGATCCAGCGAATCGTCAAAATACTCGACAGACCCCGAAGCCAGGTCTATATCGAGGCTCGCTTCGTCGAAATGACTGCGGCTGCCAGCAAGAAACTCGGGCTGAAGTGGGATCCGCTCGACGGCATGAGCGTCGGTGTGAATGAGGTGGCCGGCGGGTTCAGCGCCACCCAGGGAAAGTTGGCGCAATACCTGACGGGTGTGAACGATTTTGTTGATACGGATGGGCTCGACACCACGGCCAAAGTGCCCATTTCGACACTCTTGTTGGCAAAAGACCTCACCGGCGCTGGCGGGATGAGCGCGGACGAAGTCCAATGGAAGCGGATGCGCGGCATCAAGGGGCAAATTTCCGCGAGCGATTTCAGTCTCGTGATGAGCGCGTTTGAAAAGGAGGACGGTGTTTCAACGATCTCGAACCCCAAGATCATCGTGGCCAACGAGGAGACGGCGATCGTCGATATGACCACCAAAGAGCCGTATGTCCTGGTGGAATCCCAGCGTAACACCTCGGGGGATGGTCTCACGACGCAGGATATCAACACGAAGCTGGGGATCATTCCCGGCTCGTCGGACGGCCCATCCTCCGGCGAGGCGTTTTTCAGCTATGGCGTGACCCTGAAGGTCAGGCCCCGCGTCAGCAGCTCGGGCGTGATCACCGTGCTGATCGAGCCCTCGATCAGCAGCCGGGATCTGAGTCAGGGGATTGATGGGTATTATGTCGTCGGTAATAATGATAAAGACACGCCCAGCACCAAATACCCGATCATCAGCATCAAGAAGATCAGGACCACATTCTCGATGCTCGACGGTTCGACCGCCGTGATCGGCGGGCTGACGCGTAGCTCGGAAGCCAATATTGACAGCGGCATTCCGCTGTTGCGCGAGATCCCCTGGATCGGCCCCCGACTCTTCGGATGGAAGAGCCGCGCCAAGGATCAGCGCGAGATAGTTATCTTCGTCACGGTCGGCATCGTCAATCCCGAGGAGGACATGCCCGAGGATATCGGTATGCCCAAGAACGCCGTCCTCACGCGGGATTTTCAGGAACCGGGAGATCGCCCCCGGGAAGACCTGATGCGGTTGAAGAAGTAGGACGCAGGGTTCAGTGGGGCCGCTGGCCTGTGCTCGGATGGAAGAGGAGATGAGAAGGGTTCAGGGTTCGGGGTTCAGGATGGGGCATTCTTGCCTGAACCCTGAGACCCTGAGCTCTGGTTTCTCAGATCAGGGTTATGGCATCTCCCTATTTGAAAACGCAATCGGTGACCCGGATCAAGGAGGCGCTCGCGCGCGCGGGCGTGGACGAGGCCGATCTCGATGAACGCTTCGTGCTGGGATCGGGTTCCGGCGGACAGAAAGTGAACAAGACGTCGTCGGCTGTGGTGTTGCGTCACCCGCCGACCCAGACCGTCGTCAAATGCCAGGCGACCCGGTCGCGCGAGGTCAACCGGTGGCTGGCCCGTCGTTTGCTCGCCGAGCGCCTGCTGGAGCGGGTCGCCGGCGAACGGAGCGCCCGCCAGCAGGCGGCCGAGAAGATCCGCCGCCAGAAGCGGCGACGCTCGCGGCGGCAAAAAGCGCGGATGCTCGACGACAAGCGGGCGCACAGTGAACGCAAGACCTCACGTAAAACAGTGGAGTGGAGCGAGTAAACCCGGGAACGGAAAATCGGTTTTTGGGGGGGAGGAAATTCGCCATGGGTGACTTGAATAAGTTGACGCAACGCGCGCAGCAAGCGGTGCAGGGGGCGCGCGAGCTGGCTGTGCGACTGGGGCACCAGCAGGTGGACGTGGAGCATCTGCTGCTGGAACTGCTGGTGCAGGAGGATGGCCTCGTGCCGCGGTTGTTGGAGCGAATGGGCGTGGGGGTGTCCGCGTTGCGCGCGCGTGTCGAGGAGGCGCTGGAGCGGCGCCCCAAGGTCTCGGGAGACACGGAGGCGGGAAAAATCTATGTCACGCAGGCGCTGAACGAAATGCTGGTGCGGGCGGCCGATCAGGCGAAGCGGTTGAAGGACGATTATGTGTCGGTCGAGCATCTGCTGCTGGCGATGGTGGAGGGACGCGCCGGGGAGGCGAAGCGTGTGCTCACCGATGCCGGCGCCGACGTCCGGGGCGTGTTGACCGTGCTGAAGGATATCCGCGGCAACCAACGGGTGACGTCCGACAACCCCGAGGGGCAGTACGAGGCCCTGAAGAAGTACGGCAGCGATTTAGTGGAACTGGCGCGCGGGGGCACCCTCGATCCGGTGATCGGCCGTGACGCCGAGATCCGCCATGTCGTCCGCATCCTCTCCCGCAAGACGAAAAACAATCCGGTGCTGATTGGCGAACCGGGGGTCGGCAAGACCGCCATCGTCGAGGGGCTGGCGCAACGGATCCTTCGCGGCGACGTGCCGGAGGGGCTAAAAAACAAAACGATCTTCTCGCTCGACATGACCGCCCTCATGGCCGGCGCCAAATACCGCGGCGATTTCGAAGAGCGGCTCAAGGCCGTGCTCACCGAGATCAAGACCGCCGCCGGACGGATCATCCTGTTCATCGATGAGATCCACACGATCGTCGGCGCGGGCAGAACCGAGGGCTCGACCGACGCCGGCAACATGCTCAAGCCGATGCTCGCCCGCGGCGAACTGCACTGCATCGGCGCGACGACGCTTGACGAGTACCGCAAGCACATGGAGAAGGACGCCGCCCTCGAGCGGCGATTCCAGCCCGTTCAGGTCGATGCTCCGGGTGTCGAGGATGCCATCTCGATCCTCCGCGGCCTCAAGGAGCGTTTCGAGAAGTACCACAACGTGCAGATCCAGGATGCCGCGCTCGTGGCGGCGGCGGTCATGAGTGACCGCTATATCCAGGATCGCTTCCTTCCGGACAAGGCGATCGACCTGCTTGACGAGGCGTGCGCCTCGATCCGCACCGAGATGGATTCGATGCCCGCCGAGTTGGACGAGATCACCCGCAAGGTCATGCGCCTCGAAATCGAGGAAGCCGCATTGAAGAAAGAGAAGGACCACGCCAGTACGCTGCGGCTCGGGGAGTTGCGTCAAGAGCTGGCCGACTTGCGCGCGCAGGGTGACGCGATGAAGGCGCAGTGGCAGCGTGAGAAGCAGGTAATCGAAGTGACCAAGGGGTTGCGCGAACAGCTCGAGGCCGCGCGGCTCGCGTATGACGAGGCGGAACGGGCCACTGATCACGAGAAGGCCGCCGCGTTGCGCTATGGCAAGATTCCCGAGCTGGAGAAGCGGCTCAAGGACGCCCAGACGCGCCTCCACAGTGATGCGTCGGGCAGTCAGGTCTTGTTGCGTGAAGAGGTGACCGAAGCGGAAATCGCCGAGGTCGTTGCCCGCTGGTCGGGGGTCCCCGTGACCCGGCTGATGGCTGGCGAACGGGAACGCCTGCTGTGCCTGGCCGACACCCTCCGCGCGCGCGTGATCGGACAGGACGAGGCCGTCGGTGTCGTCGCCGACGCGGTGCTGCGGGCGCGAGCCGGGATCAGCAACCCCCGACGGCCGGTTGGCGCGTTCCTCTTCCTCGGCCCGACCGGAGTCGGCAAGACGGAACTGGCCCGCACCCTCGCTTCGGAGCTGTTCGATTCCGACACCAGCCTCATCCGTCTCGACATGAGCGAATACATGGAGAAACACGCCGTGTCGCGCTTGATTGGCGCCCCTCCGGGCTACGTGGGCTATGAGGAGGGCGGACAGCTTACCGAGGCCGTGCGGCGAAAGCCCTACAGCGTGGTGCTGCTGGACGAAGTGGAGAAAGCCCACCCCGACGTCTTCAACAGCCTGCTGCAGGTTCTCGATGACGGGCGGCTGACCGACGGCCACGGGCGCACCGTGAGTTTCAAGAACGCGATCATCATCATGACGAGCAACGTCGGTTCGCCCGTGCTGATCGAAGGCGTCAATGCCGCCGGCGAGATCACCGCAGACGCGCGCCGGGCGGTCCTGGACGAACTCAAGCGGTCTTTCCGTCCCGAATTTCTCAACCGGCTCGATGAGGTTGTTCTTTTCCGGCCGCTGGGGATGACGCAGATCGAGGCGATCGTGCGGATCCAGCTCGACGACCTGCGGGCACGGCTCGCGGAGCAGGACCTGACACTGGAGGCGGACGATCAGGCGGTGGCCTGGGTCGCAAAGAACGGCTTCGATCCGGTCTATGGCGCCCGCCCGATCAAGCGGACGATCCAGCGTGAGATCGAGACGCCGGTCGCGCGCAGGATCGTCGCCGGCGACTTCCCCTCCGGCGCGACCGTGCATATCACCGCCACAGCCGGCAAGCTAAAGGTAACGGCCGCTCAGGGAGCTTCGACGGGTGGCACGTAGCGTGAGTCGGGAATCTCGTCTGCGGCAGGGGCTTTCGCCGCGGCAGGTTCTTTCACAGCCACCGGCATATCCAGGATGCGAATCTGTTTCTCGATGCTGACCCGTCTGAACAAAGTCGCCAGTTCCCGGTCTTTTGCGTGCGACGTGTTGACCGCAGTGGAACTGCGGCGGTACTGCTCAACCGACGCGATGAAATCCAGCACGGGCGTGGGCGTATCTTTCGAAGGGAAGACCGTCCCGTGCGCTCCGGAATCCTGATCGAGAATCCAGTTGTAGATCACGGATCTCAGCGTTTGCCGGGCTTCACTGGTGTCCAGCCGGACGCTTCCCATCAGGGAACTCAAGCGCATAGGGGGTATATTCAGCCCTTGAATCGAGCGTGCGGCCTCATCCAGTTGATTCGCGTCCATCAACTGAAGCGCATGTAGCGCGATCTGGGCATCGGCGAAGCCTTCACGGACCGACTCCGGTTGCATCTGTTCGGCTTCGGGCGTCGGTTGGCTCTCGGATTGGAACAGGGCAAATAAGATGATCGCAACAAGGGTGAGCAACGGAATCAGCGGATTCCCGAGCAGCAGCCGTCGCAGCCGTCGCGATATCACCGGCCGATGCGGCCGATGCGGCCGATGCCGGGAATGTGAGGCTCCCGCGGTTGATGAATCTCTTTGTTTGCGCGTGCGCGGGGTCAAATCGGCGCGACGTTTGCCATGCTCGTGACGGCTGTCGCGGCTGTGGCGGCGGGAATGCTGACTGTGATGGCTGTGATGGCGGGAGCTCATAGGATTCTAGAAACGGCTATAGGCTGTAAGACTGTAAGGCTATAAGGTTGAAAATGAACAGGTTACAGATTTATTCGCACGCACCCAATGGTGAACAGATCCCGTTTGCATAACCGATTGCAACCCAATCCTTGCAGCCTCACAGCCTCACAGTCTTCTGCCCTTTTGCCCTTTTTAGATTAAAACGTGAACGGATTATCGCATGCCTCTCCGCAGAAGAGCAAGCACGAGTTTGGCCTGAAAAGGGGCGCATGGCAGCTCTGATGAAGTCTTTGATTCGGTATCATAATCGTAATCTTGCTTTGACCTTGCCTGTGATCGTACACTCTCCTGAGAGCGGTGTCGCGCGGAATACCGCTTGCCACCGCACTCCAAAATGGCTGGCGCGGCGTCCAGAAGCCCTCCGTCCAGGCGGCAGCGTCTTTTCCCTCTCCGCACCTCCTCAAAACGGCGTCCAGAAGCCCTCCGTCCCGGCGGCAGCGTCTTGGAGTGCGGTGGCAAGCGGTATTCCGCGCGACACCGCTTTTCCCGGCTTCGCCACGAATGCAGACCCCTCGCCACGGCGTCGAGAGCCAGAAGTGGCAAAAGCGCCTGAATAGTAGATGCGTTTGCCCCGGCATGAGCAGGGAGCCGTCTATGAGCCGGATCGGCGAGGGTTGGAGGATTACGATTACGATTACGATTACGATTAGGATTAGGATTAGGAGTAACCCTCATCAGAACTGACATGCGCCTCCCGAAAAGGATGCTGGCGGTTTGCGGGATTTGCGGTACACTGGTTTCCATTCAGGGAGAAATGTATGACGATTGAGAAAGAACGGGCTGCGGTTCAATATCTGTTCGAGAGTGAACCCTCCAAGACGTGGCGGGCAGGCGAGATCGCTGAGACGCTCGGGTTTCGCGGCAAGCAGTTGAAACGGCTTCAAGGACTGCTGCTTGAGTTCGTCCGCAGCGGGGTCATCCGACAGGTCAAGGCGGGGCACTACGCAGTGGGCCGACCGGATGACATGACCACCGGCCGGCTGACCGTCGTGCGCAATGGCGCGGGCTACGTGGTCAATAAACAGACCGGGGCGTCGGTCTGGATCCAGAACGCGGACCAGGGAACGGCGCTTCCCGGCGACACCGTCACGGTGCGCCAGTTCCCTGCCGATGGCGACGAAGCGCGCGGCAAGGTGGTTCAAATTGATCAGCGGTCGGCGCGTGACATCGTCGGCACGCTGTTTTCCAAGGGGCAGCACGTGTACGTCGTGCCGCTCGATCCCGCGTTCCGGCAGGACTTTGCCGTAGCCGACGTCAAAGGGGCCCATGACGGCGACCGCGTGGTGATTCGGCTGATCGCATGGGAAGACCGCAACCGTGCGCCGCAAGGCGAGATCGTCGACGTGATCGGACCCGCCGACAAGCCGTCGCTCGACACGGATGTGGTCTGTCGCCAGTACGACCTTCCCAAGGCGTTCCCGCAGGCCGCGCTGCGCGAGGCGGAGCGCGTGGCGTCGCTGTTGACCGATCCCGGCGAGCGTCTGGATCTGCGTGACACCACCATCCTGACCGTTGACCCCGCCAGGGCGCGCGACTTTGACGATGCCCTGTCGTTCAGCCGCGACGCGCGGGGGCAACGCGTGCTGGGCGTGCATATCGCCGATGTCGCCCATTTTGTGCGGCCGGGATCTGCGCTTGACGAGGAGGCCCGCGAACGCGCCACCAGCGTCTACCTCGTGGACAAGGTGATCCCGATGCTGCCCGAGCAACTCTCCAACGGCGTGTGCAGCCTGCGTCCCGATGAGGACCGGCTCTGCTTCTCCGTCTTTCTGACGTTTGACGACGACGCAAAAATGGTCGGCCGCCGATTCGCCAAGACGATCATCCGCTCGAAGTTGCGGCTGAATTACGAGCAGGCGATGGCGATCATCGACGATCAACCGGTCGAGGGGTTGGCGAAGCCGCCAGCTCCGGCGGCTGCGCTGATTCGCGATGCACACGCGCTGGCCCAACAGCTTCGCCAGAACCGGATGCAAGCCGGCGCACTCGACCTGGAAGTGCCCGAGTGCGAGGTGCTGCTCGATGAAACCGGCCGCATGACCCGCATCCGCATCAACCCGTCGGATGCGTCGCACCAGATGATCGAGGAGTGCATGGTTGCCGCCAATGAGGCGGTGGCCAGCGAACTCGCCTCGCACGGCCTCAAAATCCTGTCACGTCTGCACGAACCGCCGGATCCGGAGAAGATCGACGAGCTGCAGGCGGCGTTGACACTGCTGGGCTTTCGTCCGGGTGACCTGCACAGCCCGAAACGCATGGCCAGCTTTCTGGCGGAAACGGCGAACCATCCGTTAAAGCATCACGCCCATACGCTCGTGTTGCGAAGCATGAAGCGGGCGATCTATTCGGCCGACGCCGCGGGGCATTTCGGCCTGGCTAAACGGTGGTATTCCCATTTCACGTCGCCGATCCGACGCTATCCCGACCTGGTGCTGCACCGCCAGCTTGCGGCGTATCTGGTCGGGCGGGGCGGCAAGGGCGCGCTGCCCGCGGGTTACCTCACGGTGGCGGCCGCGCACAGCACCGAGATGGAACAGCGGGCCGATGACGCCGCGCGCGCGCTGATCGAGATCAAAAAATTCCGTTTCCTGCAGCAGCAGCTCGACGATCAGAATCCGGTCGTCTACGCCGCGGTGGTTTCCCGGGTGACAAGCTTCGGCATTTTCCTTGATGTGACCGAGCTGCAACTCACCGCGCTCGTCCATGTGTCGCTCATGTCGGACCAGTTTGTCGCGTTCAACCCGGCGAATGAGACGTTGAACGCCGGCGGCACCGTCTACCGGGTTGGCTCCCCCGTGAAGGCGTTTGTCTGCAAGGTTGATTTTGTGCAACGCCGTGCCGACTTCGCGCTGGCGCGGGAAGCCCCAGCGGCCGACAGCGACGGCACTCGGAAGCGGGCTGCGGCACCGCAGCGGCGCGGCGAATCCCGGCGGCACGTGTCGACGGCGAAGGCGGCTGAGACAAACCTGCCCGAGCACGCGGTACGGCGGCTTACGAAACGGACGCAGGCAGCCGCGGGGCCACGGCTCGCCAAATCCGACGCCACGGCCGGCGCCGAGTCCTCCCGGTCAACGCGCCCCCCGAAAAAGGCTGCGTCCGTCCCGCCCAGACAAACCCGGCAAGGGCCGGGCGGCCGCAAAAGCGGGGGCAGAAAAAGGTAGCTCGCTGCGGACCCCATGAGACGGGATTTGCCGGAGCGCGTCCGCGAACGGCGCGAAGCCTACTGTGACCGATCCTCGCAACAATCTGGACGAAGCGGCGGCGCTGGCGGAGGCGTTCGTCATCGGGACCTCGGAATCCGTCTTCCTGACCGGCCGGGCAGGAACGGGGAAGACCACGTTTCTCCGGCGCATCCGATCCGCGACGGGCAAGGCCACGGCCGTGGCCGCCCCGACCGGCGTGGCGGCGATCAACGCGGGCGGCGTCACGCTGCATTCGCTCTTCCAGCTTCCCCTCGGCCCGTATGTCCCCGGCTTCAGGCAGGAGGAGAACGCGCGCACGAAGATGCGCAAGGCGAAGCTGGATATGCTGCGTCAGTTGGAACTGCTCATCATCGACGAGGTCTCGATGCTGCGCGCGGACACGCTCGATGCCATCGACGACCGCCTGCGGCGTGTCCGCGGCAACGATGCGCCGTTCGGCGGCGTCCAAATGCTCTACATCGGCGACCTGTTTCAATTGCCCCCCGTGGTCAAGGACGACGAATGGGCTCTGCTGCGCCCGCATTACGCCAGCGCCTTTTTTTTCGATGCGCAGGTGCTCCGCCGCGCCCCGCCGGTCATCATCGAGATGAAGACCGTCTACCGGCAGCGCGACGAACAGTTCATCGGCTTGCTGAATGCCGTGCGCAACAACCGGGTGACGGCGGAGGGGTTCAGTCAGCTCAACGCGCGCGTCAGGGCCGACTTCATCCCGCCGCCGGACGACCGCTACATCACCCTCACCACGCACAACGCCAAGGCCGACGCGATCAATCTGAGCGAGCTGCGGCGGCTCGACGCGCCGGAGCGGGTGTATGACGCCGAGCTGGAGGGCGAGTTTCCCGAATCCGCGCTCCCCAACGAGCGCGCGCTGCGGCTGAAGCTGGGCGCGCAGGTGATGTTCATCCGCAACGACCCGCAGGGGTGCTATTTCAACGGCAAGATCGGAACGGTGAGCGGATTCGAGGAGGCGTGCGTCATCGTGACAGACCCCGATGCCGCTGAGGCCATTTATGTCCCGCTGGAAAAGTGGGACAACATCCGCTATTCGCTGAACAAAGAGACCGGTGTGATGGACGAGGAGATAATCGGCTCGTTCACCCAGTTCCCGCTGCGGCTGGCGTGGGCCGTGACGATACACAAGAGCCAGGGGCTGACGTTTCAGCGCGCGGTGATCGACGCGGCCGCGGCCTTCGCCTCCGGCCACGTCTATGTGGCGCTGAGCCGCTGCACCTCGCTGGAGGGGGTCGTGCTGCGGGCGCCGCTCACGCCGCGCAGCGTCAAGACCGATCCGCTGGCCGTCCGGTTCTCGGCGACCGAACGGCCCGAAGCCGAACTGAGAGACGCGCTGGCCGAAGCCTCGCGCCGATTCTGGCGGGAACGGGTGCCGCGCGTGTTTGAGATGAAGCCGGTGTTCATCGCCCTCGGCGAGTTCGAGCGCGCGCTCAAAGACAAGGCCTCCGAGGAGTTCGAGCGGATGCGCGTCCTGCTCGACGAGTTTCGCAAAACCGCGCGTGAGTTGGAGGGCGTGTCCGGTCAGTTCAAGCCGCAACTCGACCGGCTGATTCGAGAGGCCGAGCAGACCGGCGACACCGCCGCCCTGCGCGGACGAATCGCCAAGGCGGTCGCCTATTTTCAGGAGCAGATGAAGACGCGCGTGTTGCTGCCGTTGATCGAGGCGGCCAACACGTTCGACGTCCCACGCGCCTCGGCGTTCCGCAAGACGCTGGCGGGGTTCCGGGATGACCTCGCGCTGTTCCTCGAAACGATGCGCCGCGTGCGCTTCAACGGCAACCCGATGCTGACCGACGGCGATATTCCCAAGCTGGACCTGCCCGCCATCGGCGAACCGGAGCGCCGCCTCCCCTGGGATCGGACGACACGCGCGGCCGATCGCCCGAAAAGGCAGGCGCTGGCGAAGGGCGAATCGGCGAAGAGCACCTACGGCCTGTTCCGCGAGGGACTGGCCATCGAGGAGATCGCCGCGCGGCGCGGGCTTTCGGTGGGAACAATCGAAAACCATTTGAGCGAGCGGCTCGAGGCTGGGGACGAGGTGCCCGTCGATACATTCTTCACGCCCGAAGCGTGGGCCGAGATCGTGCCGACGATCCAGGCGCTCCTGCCCATGCCTGCGCCCAGCCTCAAGACGGCTTATGAAACCCTCGGCGGAGCATTCAGCTACGGCCGGCTGCGGATGGTGCTTGCGTTTCTGAAGCGTCGCGCCGGGAACTGAAGGCCGCCTGCGTGGCAGGAAAAGCGCGGAGGTGTGTGTGTGTGGGTGTGTGGAACCCGACAGCGGACGACGACGTATTCATCCGGTCGGGCCACGCGATCACGAACACCGGGCTGGGTGCGATCTTAATCGATTCGCTGGTGGTTGCCTCGAACGCCATCCTGACACACGCGAGCGGTCCCGCCAACGCCATCAATCTGGAGATTGACGGTAACTTGACGATCGACTCCGGCGGCGCGATCTGGGCCAATGGCAGAGGCTATCCGGCATCCACCGGCATCGGACTGGGCGCCGGCCGCGCCGGCGGCGGCCATGGCGGAGAGAGCGGCTGCTGGAAGGGGTTAGGTGGTTCCATACCGTCAACGACCTACGACTCGGTGACCAACCCCGTTTTGCCGGGGAGCGGCAGCGTGGTCGGCGACAATGGCTCTTCCGGCGGGGGGGTTGTGATCGTTCGCGCGGCCAAGGTGACCTTGAACGGCCAGATCGCAGCCGAGGGCGGGCATCCGATCAATCCCGGGGCTTCAGCCGGCGCGGGCGGAACGGTGAACATTCGCGCTGGTGAACTGCAGGGCCACGGGACGATTTCCGTCGCTGGGGGGAACTGCTTGAACAACCCCACGGGCGCGCCCGTTGGCGCCGGCGGCGGCGGGCGCATAGCCGTCGTGCTGACGAACTCCTCGACATTCGGCGAGGTCGAGATGAACGCCGTGGGCGGAATGACCACCTGGGCTCGAAGTTACTGGTGGGGCGGTGCCGGAACGATCTATCTGCAAGGCACCAATCAAGCCCACGGACTGCTCGTCGTTTCGAATAGTCTGGGCGCGACACACAGCGAGAGGACTCTGATCAGTCCGCTGACGACGGACGCCGTCGTTGGGGATGTGCAGTTGCTGGGCACGGCCAAATTGGCGGTATCGGAAGGCTGCACGTTGACCGTTTACGGAACCTGGTCCAATGCCGCGACCTACGCCATATCGGGGGGTGGTACGATCGAATTCGCCGGTGCAAACCCCAACCCGGTGTACGTCTGGGGCGGCAACACCTGGAGCAAACTAACCAACGCCACCGCGGGCAAAGTGGTCCGCGTTGAGGCCGACAAGATCCGGTACATCTATGGCACGCCGGCCGTGGCGGCGGACGAGACCGTGGTGCTGGACGACACCACGCTCTGGCGGCAGTTCCAGGTGGCGGGCGCCTCGCATCGTCGCGACGCAACCGGCAAGCTGGTCAGATGTGAGATCCACGGCTGGGACCCTGGGACTGTGGCGCAGGGGCACGTGAGGCGTTCCAGTGAGAATGTTGGGAGCATCGAGTTCTCCGAGGGTTCGAAGAACGCGTTCTGGTCGCCGCCGCCGCCGTCCGACTGGGCTGGCCTGGCTTTTGACGATAGCGTCTGGCCGCGGGCCTGGTTGCCCCAGCCTGCCGTCTACTACCGACGCGACGGGGCCAACGCGGGCGAGGCTGTGCTCGGGCGGGCCAATCGCCCCTATGACCCGGTGGTGGTCCTCGCGCGCGGCAAGTTCGAGGTCAAGGATCCCGCGCGGGTCCGCGCCTGCGTCTTTTCGCTGGATTACTGGGGCGGGGTGGTGGTGTATGTCAACGGCAAGGAGGTGGCGCGCGGCCACCTGTCGAACGATGCGGCCAACACGGATATCGTGGCCGATGACTACCCGCCGGAGGCGTTCACGACTCCGGATGGCAAGTTGCTCCAACATGACGACGCGAAGAACGCGGATCGCCTGGAGTTGCGCGTTCGCCGGCTGCGGGAGGTCAAGATCCCCGCGAATCTACTGCGCAAGGGCGTCAACGTGGTGGCGATCGAAGCCCATGCCTCTCCGATCGGCGCTTCCGAGTTGCTGCACGGGAATGGGAGACTGTACGAGACGGCGGCTTGGCCGCCCATCGGTCTGTTGAGCGCGCGCTTGACGGTTTCGCCGGCGGGCGCGGCGGTGGCGAATGTGTTGCGGCCCCACGGCGTCCAGGTCTGGAACCGCGAGGTTTCCGATACCGTCACTCCCTTCGATTACGGCGACACGACCGAGCCGTTGCGACCGATCAGCATCAACGCCGGGCGCAACACCGTGTTCTCGGGACGGCTCGTGGTCGGTTCCGACCAACCGATCAGGGGGTTGAAGGTCAACGTCACGGAACTGCTGCAAACGCAGACAGGCGCGAAGATCCCGGCATCGGCGATACGCGTCCGCTGCGCGGTGACGACGTCCACGCCCGGGAAATCCTGGATGAACCCGCACCGCTTCGATGGCCTGTTCGATGCGATTCCCGCAGAAATCCCGGTGATTGCGGCCCCCGTGCGGTGCGATAACTTGACCGTCAATTATCTGAGGTCCGCAGGATGGAAGTTCTGGAGCCGGCCGGTGGATCTGACGGTCTTCGTGTCCGGGGCCGTGGTGCCGCTGTGGTTCACGGTCCGCGTGGCCGGGGACGCCACACCGGGCGTGTACGAGGGGACCGCGAGCGTGGAAGCCGAGGGGCTGCGCCCGACAACCGTTCCCGTGCGGGTGAATGTGTCCGCGTGGACCGCGCGGGACCCGAAGAATTTCCGTTTGCAGCTCTTTCCCTATTCGCTGGAGGAGTCGCTGGCCATGTACTACGACGTGCCGCTCTGGTCGGGCAGGCACTTCGAGTTGATCGGCAAGTCGCTGGCGCTGGGGGCGGAGATCAACGCGCGCCAGGTATTCGCCAATCTGGTGTTGGCGCACGTCTACAATAACTACGGTCCGCACAGCATCAGAAAGACGGGGGAACCGTCGTCACGCTACATCCAGTGCAAAGTGTATCGTAACAACGCCTCCGCGGGTGGTCTCGGATATGCCTCGACACTCGATGATCTGCTGCTGATGGAGATGCGGTGGCGGCCGGAAGAGATGCTGCGCATGGGTATGGACGGGTGGGCTTCCTTTGGCCTGGATGCGTTCCCGCTGAAGACTCCGTCCGACGGTTACTACCACCGGAGTCGAAGTTTCGGTACGCGGGGGTGGTGCCATGGGATCACCATCATGGCCCTCCTGTACCCCGGCCCTGACGGTCCGGTGGCGACCGAACGCTACGAAGCGCTCCGCGAGGGGCTGCAACTGACCGAGGCGCTGCTGGATATCGAGCAGGCCATCGCGGCGAACGAGGCGAACCCGCTCGGCGCGGATCTCCTGCAGCGCGCCACTCGTTATCGGGATGAACGGAACGCGACGTTTGCCTATGGCTGGTTCGGACCGCGCAGCGTCCAAGCCGAGGATGATCGGCAACGGCTCGACCTGGCCGGCGAAGTGACGCGGGAGCTGGAAGGGAAGAAGTGAGGGGAAAGACGTTAGGGGCTAGCGTGAGAGGCACTTGCAAAACCCTGTTTTGCAAGCGGAGTGTTCAGGTTTCAGGTTTCAGTGTTCAGGTTTCAGGTTTCGGGTAGCATCTCGCTCAACCACAGTGAGTTGCGCGTTTCCTGAAACCGGAACACTGAAACCTGAAACCGGCGATTGCGAGGGTTTTGCAAGCGCCTCCAGTAGCCTGCGGCCAAACCCATTCCTTTGCGTGCGAGGCGTCTTGGCGAGAGCTAGTCCGGATGTGCCAAAGCCCCCGCCCCGGCGGCAGCGTCTCGGAGTGCGCGCGGCAAGC
>Ga0268276_1002021_pt1 | contig 18252 bp, 24 predicted proteins | sample saktaG_4_FD_190145 | JGI IMG/M metagenome (GOLD analysis project Ga0268276, IMG submission 190145) | Saline water microbial communities from Sakinaw Lake, British Columbia, Canada - sak_2010_1_5_45m | ecosystem: Environmental > Aquatic > Non-marine Saline and Alkaline > Saline ...
CTCCGTCGCCAGTTGTGATTCCTCATTTTTCATTCCTCCTTCCTCATTCCTCATTCCAACCTCTGGCCCTGTATCTCGTATCCCGCATCTCAAATCGATCTGATAATCCTGAAGGTAAAACTCCAACTCCTTCACCTGCCTCTTATTCAAAACTATTCCCTTCCCTCCTGACTCCCTTCCCTCCTGACTCCCTGACCTCTTTACTTCCTGACCCCATGACCCCATGACCCCATGACCTTCCACATATACTTTCGCCTCTAAAAGTTTCTCGGCAATAAATTGCCTAGAGTAGGGTTTAACCACCGAATTGATCTCAATCACCTTCAAATTGGCCAATTCGTCTAGAAACTCATAGATTCCGACATTATTGATATCTTCACAGACGACCTGTCCATTCATCTCTAAAACAACTATAAACAGAATAAAAGTAAAAAGCTTCCTCACACCAAAATCTTTTAAAAGATCTTCATTTCCCATAGTATTCTCTATACCACTTTACAAACCTGGCCAGTCCTTCCTCCAATGGAGTGTTGGGTTTAAATCCATAATCTCTCTCTAAGGGTTCAACATCGGCATGTGTTGAAAGCACGTCACCAGGTTGCATTCCAATAAGATTTAGATTGGCATTCTTTCCTAAAATGGACTCTAGGATATTAATGAACTCAATCAGCTTTACAGGAGATGAATTGCCAATATTATATAATGCAAAGTTGGCACCATTCAATCTATTGTCAATTTTATTAGGGTTCTCAATTATCAAATCAATACCTGAAATAATATCGTCAATATATGTGAAATCACGCCATAATTCTCCATGGTTGAATACATCAATTTTTTCTCCCGCAAAAATCTTTTTTGTAAAAGAAAAATAGGCCATATCTGGCCTTCCCCATGGTCCATAAACAGTAAAGAACCTCAAACCAACTGTTGGTATTTGGAAAAGATGACTATATGTATATGCCATCAATTCATTGGACTTCTTTGTGGCTGCATATAAACTAATTGGATAATCAACGCACTGTTCAGTAGAATAAGGAGCGTCAGGCGAGTTACCATAGACACTTGAACTGGTTGCATAAATAAGTTGTTTAACAGGATATTGACGACAAGCCTCCAATATTGACATAGTACCCACAATGTTTGAATCAATATATGCCCATGGATTTTCAAGGCTATAACGTACACCCGCCTGAGCTGCAAGATGAATAACTTGTTCGAACTCTTTTTCCTTAAACAAGAGAAGCACCCTGTCCTTATCCTCCAGGTTAATCCTGACAAACCGATAAGATGTCCAAACATTGGACATATATTCTTTCCCAAAAAGGAGTGGTCGCTCACCAATAATACCACATTCCTCCAGTCGTGAATATTTTAATTCAGGATCATAATAATCATTAACATTATCCATTCCAACAACATGATGGCCTTCTTGCAATAATCTCTTAACAAGATAGTATCCTATAAATCCAGCTGCACCGGTAACAAGTATTTTCATCTGATGTGTCAATAAGAAAATTTTTACTTTCAAGTTCCCTTTCCAAAAATAGTCATTTCATCAGTAGTCAATGAGACAAAACCCTAATAAATTGTATTTTTGACAGTTTTCAAGTCTTCTCTAAATTATCACTTTGATTAATTATGGAAGAGTTGGATATTCGAAGAAAAAAATGATTCGCTAAGGAAATGAACAAGAAAATTTTTATCTCCGGATGCTTCGACACCCTTCACGCAGGGCACATCGCTTTCATCGAAGAAGCTGCCATGTATGGAGAGGTTCACATCGGAATCGGATCGGATGAAACGATTTACCAACTAAAAGGGCGCAAAACGATCTATTCACAGTCGGAACGACAATACATGCTGCAAGCGCTCAAGCTTGTATCGGAAGTTAGTATAAATACTGGCCACGGAGTCCTCGACTTTCTGCCCGATCTTGTTACAATTAAACCTGATATCCTCTTTGTCAACGAAGATGGTCACTCCCCTGAAAAAGAGGAGTTGTGCACCGATCTCGGGATCGAATACATCGTCAGTAAACGGATCCCAGTCAAGGGACTTCCTGCCCGCTCCACTACGGAAATCCGTCAGGAATGTCGTATTCCTTTTCGGATCGACCTGGCCGGTGGGTGGCTCGACCAGCCCTATGTTTCGAAACACCACCCCGGACCAGTCATCACCATCTCCATTGAACCCGACCACGACTTCAACGACCGTAGCGGAATGTCCTCCAGTACCCGAAAAAAAGCGATTGACCTCTGGCAAACCGATATACCCGTAGGAGATCGGGAAAAACTGGCCAAGATCCTTTTCTGCTATGAGAATCCCCCGGGATCTGACTACATCAGTGGTTCCCAGGATTCCATCGGCATCGTGATGCCAGGAATCAACTACCTCTGGTACGACCCAAATCAATACTGGCCCTCCCACATTCTCTCCAAAACAAATCCAGAATTGCTCCACTGGCTAGAGTCATATCTCTTCCTGCTTCCCATCTCCCCCCGCGAACCTGACTTCGACATCCTGGCGAAAACAGAGATCGCCCCGGAAAAAGCACAAAACCTGGCCAAAGCGGCCGATGCATTATGGCAGGCTGCCTTATCTCAAGATCTGAAACCCTTCGGGAAGGCCATGACAGAGAGTTTCGAAGCCCAGGTGAGCATGTTCCCGGGGATGTCCAATCCCTTCATCCGGGAGTTGATCGATTCTCAGAAACACCGAGCCCATGGCTGGAAACTTAGTGGTGCAGGCGGGGGCGGATACCTGATCCTGGTGGCAGAGGAGGAGATCCCAGGGTCATTGAAAATCAGGATTCGAAAAAATTAACCAAGAGATAAACCATGCGACGATTCGGACAAGTCATCCACGTGAAATCGGAGAAACTGGATTACTACAAAGAGCTTCATGCCAACCCCTGGCCCTGTGTGCTGGAGATGATCCAATCATGCAACATCCGAAATTACTCCATCTTTTTACTGGATGATCATACCCTGTTCGCCTATTACGAATTCCTCGGATCAGATTACACTTCTGACATGCAACGGATGGCCGCCGATCCCTGCATTCAAGCATGGTGGAAAGAGACCGATCCCTGCCAGGAGAGCATTGCCCAAAGTACTACCGAATGGTGGCTTACCCTCCCCGAAATCTTTCATTGCGAGTAACCCCTGCAAACTTCTAACGTACTTTGTAGCCTTTGTTCCCAAAATAAAGAATGAAGGCGAAACAGAACAGAGGAACCAGATAGCCCCACTGCATGGCACTCTGGTCGGCGATGTAGCCCATCAGAATCGGGGCCAGGGCACCGCCCACGATGGCCATCACCAGGTACGACGAAGCCTTTTTTGTATGGATCCCCAACCCTTTAAGTCCCAGCACAAAGATGGTGGGGAACATGATCGACATAAAAAAATAGGTGGTAAAGAGGGCTGTGATGGAGATCCAGCCAAATCCCACCACCACCAACGCCATCAACCCCATGCAGATAGCAGCATACAAGGCTAACAGGTTGTTGGGTCGAAAGGACCTCATCAATGCGCTGCCCGATAACCTCCCGATCCAGAAGAGTCCCATCCCCCCAAAGGAGAGGATGATGGCAGCCGTTTCGTTGGAGAGAGAAGTGATCGACTCGGTGACGTAATTGATGAAGAAACTATTAATTCCTGTCTGGGCTGCTACATAGAAAAACTGGGCTGCCACAGCGAATACAAAATGAGGATAACTCCACAAGGATCGCCTGATTGCATATTCTCCCGGTAACCCCTTCTCTTCGGATTGCGTTTCGGCAATCTCGGGCAGGGGAGTCCGTATAAAAATGATGGCCACCAGAAGGACGATACATCCTATTCCAATGTATGGCCATGTGAGGGTGGTAAACTGATTGCCGCCAGAAGAGGTCATACCAAAGATGATCATCCCACCCACCAGGGGGCCAAAGATCCACCCCAAGCCATTGAATGACTGCGACAGGTTCAACCGCCGTTCGGCCGATTCCTTCGGACCCAGCACCGAAATATAGGGATTGGCTGCTGTTTCGAGGAAAGCCAGTCCGAATGCGATGATCAGCAGGGCGGTGAGGAAGGCCCAGAAGGTTTGCAGGTAAGCTGCCGGGTAAAATAAAAATGCCCCAAAGGCATAGAGCAGCAATCCCAACACAATTCCCCGCTTATACCCAAACCGGTTCATGAAATAGCCTGCCGGCAACGCTGCCAGGAAATAGCCCCCGTACACCGAAAACTGAACCAGTCCTGATTCGGCTCGCGTTACATGCAGAATCTCCTGAAAATGCTTGTTCAGTACATCCAATAAACTGTGGGCAAAGCCCCAGAAGAAAAAGAGGCTGGTAACAAGAATAAAGGGGAGCAGATACCTCTTTCGGTCAACATCACCCAGCAATGTGATTCGTTTATTCATGCAATGGAGGTTTCATTCGTTTCCGCAAATCTAGGATAAAATCGCGATTCAACCAGCCGTGGTTGGAGCACAACCGCTAAATCATTACTTTTGCTTAATAAATCGTTTCATCTATGCATGCAAAGAAAGCGTTGATCACAGGGATTACCGGACAGGATGGCTCCTACCTGGCTGAATTTCTGCTGGAAAAAGGCTATGAAGTCCATGGCATCATGCGAAGAGCATCCTATTTCAATACCAGTCGCATTGAGCATCTCTATTTTGAGGAGTGGATCAAGGATACCCAGAAAAAGAGAAGCATCGAGCTGCACTATGGCGACATGACCGATTCAAGTTCCCTGCTCCGGATCATCCAGTCGGTGCAGCCGGATGAGATCTACAACCTGGCAGCCCAAAGCCATGTCAAAGTTTCGTTTGAAGTGCCGGAATATACTGCCGAATCGGATGCCGTGGGGACCCTTCGGATCCTGGAGGCCGTCCGCATCCTCGGATTAGAAAAAAAATGCCGGATCTACCAGGCCTCCACTTCTGAGCTATACGGAAAAGTGCTGGAAGTCCCTCAGAGTGAGACCACCCCGTTTTATCCCCGTTCCCCCTACGGCGTGGCGAAACAGTACGGATTCTGGATCACCAAAAACTACCGGGAAGCCTATGGCATGTTCGCCGTCAACGGCATCCTCTTTAATCATGAGAGCGAGCGGAGAGGAGAGACCTTTGTCACCCGCAAGATCACCATTGCCGCCAGCCGGATCTTTCACGGGCTTCAAACAAAACTCTACATGGGAAACATCGATTCTCTGCGCGACTGGGGCTATGCCAAAGATTACGTAGAATGTATGTGGCTGATGTTGCAGTACTCCGAGCCGGAAGATTTTGTAATTGCCACCGGAGAGATGCACACCGTGCGTGAATTCATCGAGTTGGCTTTTGCCGAAGTGAATATCCCGATCCAGTGGCATGGCGTGGGAGTGGAGGAAAAAGGTCACCATGCAAACACCGGAGAGGTCATTGTTGAAGTGGATCCCCGTTATTTCAGACCAACCGAAGTGGACCAGCTATGCGGAGATCCCACCAAAGCCAGAACCCTGCTCAACTGGAACCCCTCGAAGACCCCGTTTCCCGAGCTCGTCAAACGTATGATGAACCATGACAAAAAATACGTCATGAAACTACACGAAGCCAGGATTGACCTGGAGCCTTGATACATCCATGCAGAAACCTGTGATGCAATCAGGGCATGTATTTGATGGATAATCTATTTGATGAAAAGCACTCAAATCACTTTGAATGAAATACTCTGATAAAATATATGTTGCCGGTCACCTGGGATTGGTTGGGTCAGCCATCTGGAAGAACCTGCAATCGAAAGGATATACCAACCTGATCGGGAGATCTATTGACGAACTGGACCTAATGGACCAGTCGGCACTAGGTGAATTTTTCAAGCAGGAGAAACCCGATTATGTTATCCTGGCCGCGGCAAAAGTGGGCGGCATCATGGCCAATAACACCTACCGCGGTCAGTTTATCTACGAGAACTTGCAGATCCAGAACAACATCATCCATCAAGCCTATCTCAATCAAGTTAAAAAACTTCTTTTCCTGGGCTCTACCTGTATCTATCCCCGCGACTGTCCCCAACCCATGAAAGAGGAGTATCTCCTCACCTCTCCCCTCGAATTCACCAACGAACCCTATGCCATCGCCAAGATTGCAGGATTGAAACTCTGTGAAAGCTACAACCTCCAATACGGCACCAACTTCCTTGCCGTCATGCCCACCAACCTCTACGGCCCCAACGATAACTTCGACCTCGAGAAGAGCCACGTCCTCCCCGCCCTCATCCGCAAGATCCACCTCGGCCACTGCCTCGAAGAAAACGACTGGCCAGCCATCCGAAAAGATTTAAATAAACGACCCATTGAAGGGATCACCGGCAACCATGAGGAAACAGAGATTCTCGAAATACTATCAAAGTACGGAATCCAACTTTCTAAAAGCGAGAAATGTCATTGCGAGGAACGTAGTGACGCGGCAAAGCGAGAAGCGAGAAGCGAAATATATCCGGCATCATTGTCATTGCGAGGAGCAGAGCGACGCGGCAACGGCATCCGGCATCCGGTTACAGTTGAAATCTGGGGCACCGGCGCCCCTTTTCGCGAGTTCCTCTGGTCCGAAGAGATGGCCGATGCATGCGTCTTTCTAATGGAGAACGTCGACTTTAAAGACATTATCCGGCATCAGGCATCAGGCATCAGGCATCAATCTGAGATCCGCAACACCCACATCAACATCGGAACCGGGAAAGAGATCACGATCAAAAAGCTAGCCCAACTGGTAAAAGAGACCATTGATTTCAAAGGCAGCCTCTATTTCAACACCTCCAAACCCGATGGGACCCTGCGCAAGCTAACGGATCCATCCAAGCTGCACAACCTTGGTTGGCATCATCAGATTGATATTGAAGAGGGGATTGGGAAGTTGTATGATTGGTACGTGAAAAACTAAGAAAGATACGCGATACGCGATTCGGGATGCGCGATAAATCTGAGAAAAACGCGACATGCTTTATTAATTCCTTGACAATGCTTAAGAAGATACTGTTTTTCTTATATCTAATCCTAATCACCTTCCTCAGCCTCCTCCCCTCCCGGGATCTGCCGGATATCAAACTCTTCATGCATGCCGACAAAGTTATTCACCTCTGCATGTATGCAGGATTCACCTTTCTTCTCCTCTGGGCCTGGCCACAGAAATTTACCGGATACAGACAACTATTGCCACTACTGGCAATCATACTCTGGGGCCTCCTGATGGAATTCCTCCAATACTTCACCCACCTCGGCCGCACCTTCGACTTCACCGACGAACTCGCCAACATCCTAGGCTTCCTCCCTGGGTGGGTAGGTTGGAAGATTGTTTCTAAACTCGAGGCGCGGTATGCGATCCGGGATACGGGATCCGAGATACGCGATGAATAAACTTGCTTTTCGCTTTTCGCATTATATTCCTCATTCCTCATTCGTAATTGATTTTCCGCCCTCTCCAGCCCCCGGCCTAAAGGCCAGGGCAATTCATGGAGCCATTTCTCAACTGATCCGTGATACGCGATACGCTAAAAAATTCATTCGCAGAAAGAAACCTTCGGCCTTCGAAAAATTGCTGATGAAGAGGCGTAGTGAATGAGGCGTCAAAAAACAAACGCTGTTTGAAGAGAAATAATATTCCAGCAACCGCCGGAGCAGAACAACATTCAGGCTTCGCATTAGCGACCTAGCGACGCGGAATGCTGACAATCTTCGGTTTTCTTTGACAAATTTTGAGCGTTGCAGTCGCGTTTGCGGAGCCTCGGCCCCCGCGGCCGTGGAGCGGACAAAAAAGAAAAATGTTTTAAAGCACAAACTACTTCAAGGCGAAGCACATAAATCAAGAAAAAAAGAAAAAAGGATTAACGCTCAACTAACCGACAACCGACCCTCAAAGCAACCTCCCATAATGAAAGATTAACCAACGATTAACCAAACATTAACCACCCCATAGAGAAACCGTGCAAACGGTTACTCAATCACCCCCCCAATCGCGACAAAATTTTCAGAAATCCGAAAAAAACCAAAAATTACCCCGTATAAAACCCCTTTTTGGAAATGCATTTTACCTCCTCCGGCAAACCCACTCAAGAAAGGCTTTCCAGAGATATGTCTAGAAATTGTCTAGATTTTGGAGCCTCTACTAGCCCTCCAGGGCTACCTCTTTTTCATCAAAAATAGACCGTGTGGGTTATTGACAGCAGCTGTTTTATCATATATGTTTGTTGTCTGACTCTATTATAAATTTTACCTAAACCCCACAGCAATGAAAAACCTTGATTCGATCCCCCACATCCTGAACGGGATCTTCCGTGACCTCGAAAACACCACCAGCGTAACCGTCACCCTTTATGAGGCATCAGGCACCAGGCAAGAGGCACAAGGCATGAGCCATGAGGCACCAGGAAAGAGGCAAGAGGCACAAGGCATGAGCCATGAGGCATCAGGCATGAGGCATGAGGGATCAGGTTACCTGGAAGTCAACGGTTACAATACGCCATCAGAATTCTATTATCAGATCTACAGTCTTTGCTCCGAAGTACGGCTCTCCATTGTGGATTCGCTATCGGGTATGGAAGAGACCGAAAAAGCGGTGATGCTCATCGAAGCCTTCAACCGTGTGGGCATCCTGAAACAAAAGATCTCCAGCATCATCGTGCCAAGCGATCCTTCCTGCGAAGGAGGAGTCATTTATGTTCAACTCAAGGGATTTACCCATCTGACGTTCTTTGCCGGTCCCGATCAGATTCCTTCCCCTTCGGCGACCAACCCATACCTCCTGTTTCGCCTCAACCCATTTGCCGATCAGATGAAGAGAGCGCTCTATATCCTCAGTCATCAGTTGATTGATCTTGCCACGCTTTTAGAACATCACAGGGACATTTGTGTGGGAGGAACTCCCCAACCCGCTCCCGCTTCCATGGTGAAAAAGCTCCGGCTCAGGGTTTCGGTCTCCCTGAGCGCTGCCTTCCTTCGCATCCTTTATGATGATAACCTCTTCGAAATCCCGAACAAATCAGAGTTCTGCCGTATTTTTGCCGCCTTCATCTCCACCACCCAACAAGATGAAGTAAGCGCTCTAAGTTTGCGAAACCATTTCAACAACCCTTCACACGAATGCCTCGCATTCATCGACGCCAAGTTGAGCGATTGGAGGAACTATATACGGAAGCTGATGGCGCTGAATTGAAGCGCGATACGCGATACGGGATACGCGATATGCGATACGCGATACGGGATACGGGATGCGGGATCTGTCATTCCTCATTCGTCATTCGTAATTCGTCATTCGTAATTGAATATAGTAGGCGGGTGCGAAAAAAAAAGCAATTTTCCGTCTGCCTTGATTTTTATAAGTAGAAATTGTTTATTTTTGTAATTACAATGTAATTATTAAAAGAAGAATATGCAGGTATCAATCATTGACATCGGTAACTCAAAAGGGATCAGATTGACAAAGAATCTTTTAGAAAAATATGACATAAAAGACAAGGTTGAGTTGATCCTTGAAAAAGGGCGAATTATTTTAAAACCTATCTCAAATCCCAGGCAAGGATGGGAAAAATCATTCCAGCAGATGCACGTAAATGGGGACGATAATCTACTGATTGACGACATCTTTACCGACGAACATCTTGAAGAATGGAAATAAAACAGTATCAGATCGTTAGTATCAATCTCGATCCCACGGCAGGCAGCGAGATTCGAAAAACAAGACCTTGCCTGATCCTATCACCCAACGAGATGAATAAACATCTCAGCACGGTTACGATTGCGCCAATCACATCGAAGTCAAGAGGTTATATTACAAGAGTCAGATTTGAACTTGAAGCAACTATCAACTGGATTGTGCTTGATCAGATTCGTACAATTGATAAACTAAGGATTATAAAGATGATTGGCCATTTGGAGAATCGGGAAATTAAGAAAGTCAAATCAATCATCAAGGAAACATTTGTAGATTAATCCTGTGCTGCTACACAAGGAACCCAGGAACGTGGGGAATGAAAGAAGATACGGAAATAGAGCAACTATATGCCGCTAAGTTTCAACCTCTCTGAAATCCAGAATTTAATGACAGATTGCCTCGTCACACCCAAACGGTGCGCCTCCTGATCCAGTCTTGCAATCATCCATTCCGGGAAATCCACACTTATCCGCCTGGGATCGAGGCCAGGCCTTTCAACATGTTGAAGATCCAGGTATTCAGAGATGTCTTCTGCTGCTTCAAACCTCCTGTCAAGCTCCTCAGCCGTTATATACTTCTTTTTCATCGTCTCTAGATTTTCGAACTGAAATAATTCGTACTCTGTGATCCCTCATTGTATAAATAGTGGTCCAGAAAAGACCCTCCAGGTTGGCAATCATCAACCACCTCTTCTCATCGGAACAGCGGGTTGGGATGACTACCCGCCAAGGATCATCCCATAGCTGCTGCGCACTGATGAAATCCAGTCCATGTTTTAATTGGTTGGCCTTGCTCTTTTCCGGATCAAACTCAAACTCAATCATGATACAAAGATACAAATAGTTGCACGTTTTGGTGCTTTTATTAACTATTTTTTATACCTTTTATAAACTATTGCTTTTCGCATTTCGCTATTCGCATTTCGCTAATTCGTAATTCGGGGCAATTGATATTCTTTCGCAGAAAGAAACAGAAAGAAATGTTCCCATTATTGGAACTTTTATGCTATAGTTGCAAATTGGACTGCTTTTATGGACCGAATTTTTGCGAAGAATACTCTGACATAGACGCGAATACCATATAGGAGGGAATCATGGATATAAAACCAATCCGATCAGAAAAGGAATACCGTCAGACGCTTTCCCGAATGGAACTTCTGTTTGATTCAGCTGTTGGCACAACTGAGAGCGACGAAGCCAATATTCTCGCATTACTGATTGACGATTACGAACAAAAGCACTATTCCATTGAAGCGCCTGATCCCATTGAAGCCATTAAAATCCGCATGGAAGAGATGGGGCTGAAACAAAAGGATCTGGTGCAGGTCTTTGGTGGGAAAAGCCGTGTTTCTGAAATCCTTCATAAAAAAAGGAAACTTACTCTCGAGATGATACGAAATCTGATCGAAAAGCTGGATTTATCTGCAGATACCCTTGTAAAAGATTATCCATTGGCGGATTGATTTCCCTCCCCTGCTAACAATCCACCTCACCCCCTACCCCCTCTCCTCAAGGAGAGGGGGTACTTTTATTGTGCCCTCTCTAACCCCGGATTAAAACCCGGGGCAATTCATTGAGCCGCTTCGCGGTTGATCCGTGATATGCGATACGCGATAAAATTCTTTCGCAGAAAGAAAAATTAATACACCAGCAACTGCCGGAGCAGAACAACATTCAGGCTCCGTATTAGCGACCTAGCGACGCGGAATGCTGACAATCTTCTGTATTCTTTGACAAATTCTGAGCGTTGCAGTCGCGATTGCGGAGCCTCGGCCTCCGCGGCCGTGGAGCGGACAAAAAAGAAAAATGCTTTGAAACACAACCTAATTCAAGGCGAAGCCTTATCACTCCATCAAGCTAAAAGAAAGTTGATATCAAGAAAAAAGAAAAAATAAAAAGGCCCGTCCGCGTGTCCCGAGACCTCGGGGGCCTGAGGACAAGAAAAAAAGAACAAATTTTAAACCATTAAGTGCATGACCCCCATGCACTTACACCGGGGTTATACAACCCCCTGCAACTGGCGCGCCCTCGTTTGGCGCGCTAATTTTGTTTGCGAAACTTCAATTCATCAACCCTTTAACACAACACACCATGTTACGAAATCGCAAACCATCAGAAAAAGAACTTCTCCTCGAACTGAAAGAGAAGATCGACGCCATCGAGAACCAGCTCAGCGAACCTATCGTGATCAACCGCGAATGGATGGAGCCCAAAGAGCTCTGCTCCATCCTCCACATTGCCCGCCGCACGCTGGCCGAATACTCCCGCCGAGGCTATATCCCCTACTCGCGCCTGGGTGGCCGCGTCTACTACCGGCTGGCCGACGTGAACGACTACCTCTCTGCCCACATCATCAGAAAGCAACCACAATCATGAAGAGACGGCTCTTCACCAACTGGCGCACCTCCCTTCTGGGAGGAGCGCTCCTGGTTGCCATGATCATCCTGCTCAGCAACAGGATCATCACCGGAGGCGAATTCGTCGCCATCCTCCCAACTATTCTCGGACTGCTTTATGTGCCGGATACCATCTTTAAAAAGCCATGAGGCATGAGCCATGAGGCATGAGGCACAAGGCACAAGGCACAAGGCATAAGTAAAAAACCGACAACTGACAACCGGGAACTGACAACCGACAACCTGAAACCTGAAACCTGAAACCCGAAACCCGAAACCCGAAACCCGAAACCCGAAACTGAAATGGCAAACCCTGAACCCCTCCTGAAAAAGATCCTGGCTTGGGAAGGTGGCTTATCAAACCACACGCTCGACCATGGAGGTCTCACCAACAAAGGGATCACCCTGCGTACCTGGCAACGGCTAGGATATGATAAGGATGACGACAACGATATTGATGACCAGGATCTCATGCTGATCAGCTCTATCGATCTAGCCTGGCTGCTGAAAACCCACTACTGGAACCGTTGGCGTGGCGATGAGATCGGCAGTCAGTCCGTGGCCGAGATCCTGGTCGACTGGCTCTGGTGCAGCGGCAAACCCGCCATCACAATCCCCCAGAGAGTCCTTAACGTAAAGCCCGATGGCATCGTTGGACCCATCACACTTGCAGCTGTCAACTCAGCCAATCCTGAAAAACTCCACGATCGAATCAAAAACGAACGGATCGGCTTCATCCACCGCATCCTCGAAATCGACCCCACCCAGCAATGCTTCAGCAAAGGGTGGCTTCGACGTATAGAAAGTTTCACGTTTAAAAACAATCACTATGAAAACAACGTCAGCTAGATACGAGATACGAGATACGAGATACGGGATAAGAGATCCGAGATACGGGATACGCGATCTTTCATTCCTCATTCTTCATTCCTCATTCCTCATTCTATTATTGTTCTCCTGTTCGCCGGCATCCCGCCTACAACGTCTGGTAAGCCGGCATCCGGAATTACGGCTTCCGGACACTTTAATCGTACGGGACACCCTCATCACCCCAGTGGTAACTGCCGATACCACCCTGCACATCGAACAACTTTATGACACTGTCATTCTCGAAAAAGAGCGGCTTCAGGTCAAACTCATCCGCAAACTCGACACTCTCTACCTCAACGGAACATGCCTCCCCGACACCATCTATTACGAAAAACAGATCCCGGTGGAAAAAATCAAACTGATCAAAGAGCCATTCAGCTTTAGGGCCGTCAAAACTATCTTGTGGCTTCTGGCAGGAATTATGATTCTTGTACTGATCCTGAGACTAGTGATCAAATAATGAGGAATGAGGAATGAGGAATGAGGAATTAATCTTTCGCAGAAAGAAAATAAAAAACATCAGGTGCTGCTACACAAGGAACATAGGAACGCGGGGTTTATTCCTATCCTAAAAAGTCCGTCTCGAATGCACAAGCGTTCCAGTTCCGGTGGAGCGGCACGAAAAAATATTGCGCAAATTTTCGATCACGGCCAAGATCACAAACATTCATCTTAAAAATTAACAAACAATGGCAAACACACATTCAAATGCAATCACGAAAAATTACCGTGGGAAATTCGGAAACCAGTTTGTGTTCCGGAACCGGAACGGACAAAGCATCATGGCGGCACTGCCCGCTACGCCTCCCGGTCCGCCCACGGCATCACAAGCCCAGGTGAGGAGAAACTTCTCCAACGCCTCGCGTTACGCCAAGCAGATCCTCCTCGACCCCGACATGCTCACCGCCTACATGGCCAAAGCCAATGTAAACGGGCAATCGCCTTACATCATCGCCATGACCGACTACCTTCGTCATCCCTGGATCGAAGAGATCAACCCCGAAGGGTTTGAAGGGAACGAAGGCGACGTAATCAAGGTGATGGCCGGCGACGACTTCCGGGTGACGGAAGTGACGGTGAAGATCTATGCTCCCGGCGGCTCCGAACTCGAGTCGGGTCCCTGCGTGCTCGACACGCTGGGGATCTGGTGGGAATACACCGTAAGCCAGGAGATCACGATCGAACCTACACTGGAGATCCGTGCTATCGCGCGTGATGTTCCGGGCCACAGCGGTGAAAGCTCCTATTTCTACGAATAACAGGAAGCGATCCACCTCACCCCCTGCCCCCTCTCCTCAAGGAGAGGGGGTATTTTATTGCGCCCTCTCACGGGGCGAAGCATGCCTCGCCCCTACGAACGTTGCATCCCTCTAGGGATGCTACCCATTACTGCCATAAATTTATGTCCTTTATTTGCATGAATTATTAATAATATTTCATGCAGATAAGAATTTTAATTAACTTTGCAAAAAAAAAGTTCACTGGAGATGAATCGACTGGAAATCTTAAGGAAACATTTAAAAGAGGGAAAAGTATATCGGCGGGTAGATTTGCTTCCATACACCAATGCCCCAGACCGGCATTTGGCGGCTTTGGTCAGCGAAGGAAAGCTCAGCAAGATTGCTCAGGGTGTTTATTATATGCCCCGGGCCTCAGTTTTCGGGATAACCCCACCGGAGGATAACGCACTGGTAAAGGCCTTTTTAAAGGATGACCGGTTTCTGATCCTCTCGCCAAATATGTACACCATGCTTGGGATAGGAGCTACGCAGCTTTACAACGAGCGGGTAGTATACAACCATAAGCGGCATGGCAGTTTTGTGTTGGGAGGTCGTAAATTTCGTTTCCATAACAAACAGAATTTCCCTTCCAAAGTTACAGAAGAATTTTTATTGGTTGACCTTGTTTCCTACATAAAAAACCTGGCTGAAGACAGAACAGCTTTGCTTGAGAATGTGAAACGCAAAGCATCAGGCATGAATAATACCCTGCTGGCCAAAGCCGTGGAACAATACGGCAGTATACAGACGAAAAAATTCTTTGCATCCATTCTTGTCAAGTTTGATTCCAATGGCTGATTATCTGCACAATCACCGGAGTTTTGGTGATCTTCTTCTTATTCTTGAAACCGAAACAGGTATCGTTCCGGGTCTTATAGAGAAAGACTACTGGATTATGCATGTGCTCTACGGGTTGAGAAAGGCAGGTTTCTCTTTTGAGCTAAAAGGTGGTACTTCGCTTTCAAAAGGTCTGGGTATTATCTACCGCTTTTCCGAGGATATTGATATCCGGATCAGTCCGCCAGCCGAATTGAAGGTGAACGAAACCTCCAAAAAGAAAAATGCTATAGCATCAAGATTTGGTTTTTACGATTGGCTTGCAAAGGAAATCAGGATAGATGGCATCCTCAAGATTGAAAGAGACACCGACTTTGATAGCGCGAATGGCATGAGCGGGGGTATCAGACTTTACTATGAGCCGGTAACTGAGGTTGTGAAAGGCTTAAAGCCGGGTATATTGCTTGAGGCCGGATTTGACCAGGTTACTCCGAATATACCCGTCAACATTGGCTCATGGGCACTGGAGAAGGCTTTACAGACTGCGGCAATTCCATTGATCGACAACACTGCAAGAGAAATACACTGCTATGACTCACGTTATACATTTGTAGAAAAATTGCAGACAATAGTAACCAAATTCAGGCAGGAGAGCGCTGATGGTGTTGAACGTAAAAACTATATCCGTCAGTACTACGATGTGTACTGTTTGCTGGGGCTAAAAGAAGTACAGGAATTTCTGGGAACCGGAAACTACATTGATCATAAAACCCGGCGATTCCCAACCATTGATCTGGCTGCAGAAGTCAGTCAGAATGAAGCATTTCTGCTTTCATCCAGTCATCTAAGATCGAAATTCAGAGAGAGGTATCTTTCCACTGCTTCATTATATTACAAGGGCCAGCCTGATTTTGAAGAAATACTGGAAAGGATACAGACCTGGCTTCCCAGAATGTAAAACCTGCCGATGATAAGGTTCGCTATTCGTAATTCGTAATCCTTCACCTGTTCCACCGAAAACTTATAGGTTTTCCCATCCCGCTTGCATCGGGCAATTACGGGATATTTGAAATTCCGGGGTTCGATCCTCATCACCTGGAAAACATCTCCGTTAATAGAGAACTCCCGGCGCAGAATATCCTCCGGCAACCCATGCCGCATGGCAAAAAACCTGGCATCAATCTCCTGCAGCACTCCTTCAGGATCTCCCGAAACATCACCACTTACTTTCGCTGTAAACGTCTCATCGCTATACAACACCGATTCCACAGTCAGGATATCCAATCCATATTTTTCTTTCACCGGTACCAACGCCCGGTTAATATCTTCCCGTAACGTTTGAATGACCTCCCGGGTAAAACGCGGTATCTTTTCCATGCTTCAAATTTACAAAAGGAAACGATTTCCCCCTCCCTGCCCTCCCCTTGTTTTCATTTTCCCAGGCAACCCACGTCGTTGTGGGGAGGAGCATTATTACGCCCTCTCCAACCCCCGGGTTAAAACCCGTGGCAATTTATATTCTTTCGCAGAAAGAAACCTTCGGCCTCTGAAAAATTGCCGCCAGGAGCGGGAGAGAATGAGGCGAAAAGAACAAACGCTGTTTGAGGGGAAAAATACATCAGCAACTGCCGGAGAAACGAAAAACTATTTACTATTGAAGGAGTATTTTGGGTTGGATTCTAAAACTGCATGTTACAATGTATCAAACCGTCCCTCAATGATCCCTGATACTGAAAGATCTTCATCAAGATCTGGCCAATGAAGTCCGGTACCATTGCAGATTATTTCAATATTTTTCAATTGATCAATTGATGCACTCCGAAGTTTCCTATTTAAATCAACCGGGAACCTAATCTCTTTTCTATCTGCAAGCAATAAACAAACAAAGCCACTTTCATACCAGACTTTTGTCACTTTAAAAAGAAGCTCAGCTACCATGTACTTCATTCCACTTCGTGTTAATCAATTCCTTATTTTTATATATAAGCTCTTCTGCCTGTTTAATATCTGCGATTTTCATCCCCTGGGCAAAATCCAATTCTACCGGCTCTATCCAAAATTTTGCAAAACCACCAGCTTTTCTCACATGCACATGAATCGGCTCTTGTCCTTCATTTGAATAGAAGAAGAAAACAAATCCTAATTTTCTGAATACTTCTGGCATCTCATTACAAAATTAATAAAATAAGATCATAGTTACAAATTATCAATCCCCACTCCAAACATTCCTTTCTCAATTCTTTCGCAGAAAGAAACCTTCGGCCTCTGAAAAATTGCCGCCTGGGAGCATCATCTTTCGTAGAAAGACCGCCTCAGGAAATTCACGTTACGAAAATCAAGGAAGGAGCGTGAAAAACTGCGGGCTGTTTGAGGAGCGAAGCGACGAGTTTCCGCAGTTTAGCGAGTGACGAAGATTTTTAGTGAATTTTCTGCAGCGGTATGACTTTTTCTTTGGTTCGTTTCTTTTTTGTCCAGAAAAAAGAAATGAACAGATAAACGACAAAAGAAAGAACAACATCAAGCTAAAAGAAAGTTGATTATATGGCCTCCGCGGCCGTGAAGCGGCCAAAAAGAAAAATACGTTAACCCCTACTCACTAAACGTAGCGCTGCTCGAAAAATAATAATAGACCTGTGCCGGCCACACACCGGTAGGATCGGCCGAAACAACCTCAAATTTTACATAGCCATCCTTGCATTTTGCCACAATCACATGTCCGGCCAGGAGTGGCAGTATGTTGGGAGAGACATCCCAGCTTCCCGGTACTTGCGTTACAGAAGCCATATCAACAATTCCCATATCTTTGGTCATGTTCTGGTAAGTCGCCGTGTCGAGATGACTGTTTCTCCACCAGATATAAATATCATTATTTGGATAATTAGGATTAACCCCCGATCCAGGCATCCATCCTACCGTCTCTCCATCCGCATTGTTCCAGTCGGCCGGAATCCCACCCGCCGAAAAATCAAATCCTTCGTGGGTGATTGTTGATAACAGATAAGAGGGCGACCTATCTGCCGTTTTTTTCTTGCATCCTACAAAAACAATAGATCCTAAAGCCAGACCTAAGATAAATGTTAATCCGAGTTTTTTCATAATTCTGGTTCCCTTTTTATATGAATAGACAGTTCCAAATGATCGTTCAAGCAAATAAATCCTGGTTTGAACTACAAGTATAGGGCAAACAAGCGATAAAAGCAATAAAAAGGATAAAAATCCCTCCCCTGCTATCAATCCAGCGATAAT
>Ga0268276_1002023_pt1 | contig 18239 bp, 19 predicted proteins | sample saktaG_4_FD_190145 | JGI IMG/M metagenome (GOLD analysis project Ga0268276, IMG submission 190145) | Saline water microbial communities from Sakinaw Lake, British Columbia, Canada - sak_2010_1_5_45m | ecosystem: Environmental > Aquatic > Non-marine Saline and Alkaline > Saline ...
TCTTGACCAGACCCTGTCCGAGCACGGCAGCGTGGCGCGTGGCATCTGTCGTGCCGATGAACGCGGCATGCTGATAAACGTTACCGAGATGACCCGTCTTAAGCGTGTGCCCGGAGGGGTCGAGAACCGCGCGGACGGGGCGGAGTCGGTCCGGCTGAGTGGGTCTGAGCGGGTTTCTCTGAATCTGTGGGGTTTCGCGCCGACACTCTTCCGTCTGCTGGAAGAGCGTTTCCCGGTCTGGTTGGATGCTTATTCCGCTGATTCCAAAGCCGAGTGGTACATACCGTTCGCGGTAGACAACATGATAAGCGAAGGCGTGGCCGAGGTGGCGGTGCTGCCGACAGAAAGCACGTGGTTCGGCATAACCTACCGTGAAGACAAGCCGCTGGTAGAGGCGGCTGTACGCAAACTGATCGCGGAAGGGGAGTATCCCGAGCGGTTGTGGTGACGGAGGTCTCTGTGCGGATGCGCTTGTCAGAGCTTGCGATGCGTGTTGCGGACTGGTTCTATCCGCGAATCTGTCCCGGATGTGGCGCGATTTGCGACCTTCCGGGTCGGCATGTCTGCTGGCAATGCCGGTCGCGCGTGGAACTTTACGAGAGCAGTCTCTGTTCCGTTTGCGGCCGTTTCGCGGAAGGTGGCGTCGGGCATGCTTTCGTGTGCGATGTCTGTTGTTCCGTGCCGCCAAGTTTTGACCGCGCGCGCGCGGCAGGACGTTTTGCGGGCGTCTTGCGTGAAGAGATCCACCTGTTCAAATACGGTCACTCGCTCTGGCTCAAGCAGGATCTTGCTGATATTCTGGAAGGTTGTCTGCGTGCGCATTTCGAGACTGGTGATGTGGATCTGATGGTGCCGGTGCCGCTATATCCCGTGCGTCAGCGCGAACGCTCATACAATCAGGCTACGGTGCTGGCGCGGGAGCTGGCCGAACGCTTCGGACGGCGCTGCGAGATTGACGCCCTGACTCGGATCCGCCACACCGAGACCCAGACCGCGCTGGACGCGCCGCGCCGCCGGGCCAACATGCTCGGTGCGTTCGCGGTGCAACGGCCGGGCATGATACGGCACCGGCGGGTGCTGCTGGTGGATGATGTGATGACCACCGGGGCGACGCTGAACGAGTGCGCGCGCGTCTTGAAGCGGGCCGGAGCCTATAAGGTTTGGGCGGTGACTCTGGCTCGCGGCTGAAATCAACGGCGCTGGATTATCTGGCGAGGTTGCAGAGCGCGCAGTGACGGCAGTCGAGTTCCAGCGGCTGCGGCATTGCCTCGCCGCGCTTGGCGGCGGCGCGGCTCTGGAGATGGTTGATGAAGGCCAGTATCAGTCCGAGCGTGATGAAGCCTCCGGCCGGCAGTATGGCCAGAACTATCGAGCGGTTGTGGATGTTGCTGATGGCGAGGTCGCCCCAGACCGTGATAGAGCCGTTGCCAACAAATTCGCGGATGGAGGCGATGATCGCGAGCGCCAGCATGAAGCCGGCGCCCATGCCGATACCGTCCGCGGCGCTGCGGATGACGCTGTTCTTAGAGGCGAAAGCCTCCGCGCGTCCGAGTATGATGCAGTTCACCACGATCAGCGGTATGAAGATGCCCAGGCTTTCAGCCAGTGCGGGTGTATAGGCCTGCATCAGCAGGTCCGCCATGGTGACAAACGAGGCGATAACCACGATATAGCAGGGGATGCGCACGGCGGCGGGGATGACCTTGCGCAGGCAGGAGATGACGACATTCGAGCAGACCAGCACAAAGGTGGCGGCGATGCCCATGCCGATCGCATTCTCCAGCGAAGTGGTCACAGCCAGCGTCGGGCACATGCCCAGCACCAGCCGGAATATAGGGTTCTCTTTAATGATGCCGCGGGTCAGGTCAGTGCGTAAACTCATGTCTGAAGGCACCGGTTAAGTTGTTGTTGAAAGCTATTAATTATGCGCCAACCGCGCCCCAAAGGCAATTCCAGAACCACAAAGCGCACGTTTTTCCCAGAAATTTTTGTGCTGGCAATACGGCTGGTTTTCAAATAACATTCATGTCAATTCACATTTATCATGGGCCTTGACATCCACAAGCGATTTCGCGTACTGTACAATCGTATTCTGAATGCCAGCATACGAGCTGGATGGAACCATCTGCGGTGCCGCCTCGGCAGGCGGAACTTCTTTGACCGGAGACTGTGTATGGTTGTCAGGCACAAATTCACGCGGTTACAACGCGATTCCGCGGAACTTCTCGTAATAGAGTTCCAGCGAGTCTCTGGCCTGCTGGACCTGCCAGTTGCTGGACATCGGCGCGGCGGCCATCTCCGAAAGGAACGTTTCGATCTCGGCCCGGCCCAGATCCCTCCTTCTCCGTCCGGGGAACCGGCCGAAAAAGCGCCTGACCCAACCGACGCAGTACGGGATCGTTTTTTCCTGCGCTCCCGCCTCCCTCAGAACCGCCACATAGCCGTCCGACCACTGCAGGTCGGGAGCGTTCGGCACCGTCACCTGCAACGTGGATTGATTCATAGCAGTGATCCTTATTGGTCTTGCTATAGCTCATTTTAGAGATGTAAGATGCTGATTATCAACGAAAGGATTGATTCTTTGCACGGAAAACCCTGCTAATTTTCCTGCTAATTTTGATCCTCAATCAGATGTTGTGCCGCAGAAAGAATCGTAAGGCCATGGCAATCATAGTATTTAATGCAGAAGGGAGATAAACATGGGAATGCTCAATGAGTTCAAAATATTCGCAATGCGAGGGAACGTGGTGGATATGGCCGTGGGTATTATAATCGGCGGTGCGTTTGGTACGATCGTCAAGAGTCTGGTCTCGGATGTCATGATGCCGCCCCTTGGTTTGTTGATGGGGGGTGTGGATTTTGCAGATCTGTTTATAATCCTGAAGGAAGGAGCCACCGTCGGACCGTATGCAACACTGGCCGCGGCGCAGGCGGCGGGTGCTGTAACTATTAGCTATGGTGTGTTTATCAATGCTGTGATTAGTTTTCTGATTGTTGCCTTTGCGGTATTCCTGCTCATCAAGGGTATTAATACACTACAACGTGAAAAAGAAACGCCAAAAGCCGAGCCGACCACAAAGGATTGTCCAAAATGCTTTACTGCCATTGCCATTAAGGCGACACGTTGCCCAAATTGCACTTCAGATCTACAGTCCGCATAGCGGTGGTGCACAACAAATCACTCCACCAGACGGCAACTCCGCTACGCTCCATTGCCGCCGGTGAGCTTGGGCGGTGGCGCTGACTACGTCCAGCGCCACCCGTTCGGCAAAGAAAAATACTAAATCTGATTGATATTCACAGCATATTATTTGATAATATCCATATGACCATACAAGAAATAGATACGTTATCGGTGCCTGAGAAAATACAGCTTGTTGAAGACCTCTGGGATAGCGTTGCCAGCATTAACACTAATGTTCCAATTCCTGCTTGGCAGCAGCAGGAACTTGATCGCAGAAAAAAGAATTTTCTCAACAATCCTGCTTCTGGCATGGCATGGCAAGAAGTAAAAAGATCGGTTTTAGAAAAGCATGCCTAGCGAATTGATCTTCATTCCGGAAGCACGAAACGACATTGCTAAGGCTTATTTGTGGTATGAGGAACAGTCTCTAGGGCTTGGCATGGATTTTCTCCGCTGCATAGAGGCTTCGTTTCTTTCGATACAGCGGAACCCATTGCTCTACCAAATAGTTCACGAGCATTACCGGCGTGCATTAGCACGACGTTTCCCGTATGCAATATTTTTCGAGCATTACGAGAAACAAACTGTTATCTATGCAGTTTTTCACTGCTCACAAGATCCAGAGAAGTTGCATAAGCGACGCCACTGATAAATATACCGAACCAATGCTTGCATGCTATCGGCGCATAGCGCGCCTCAGCATGAAACAAAACGTGCCGGGCATGGCGCGTAACTTGTGTGGTGTAAGTCACCACGCCAGGTATAGGAGAAGCCGAAGGGAAGCGAAATGACAACGGCGTCGTCGTGAGGCGTGGTGGGAAGGAAGCCCAACGCGAAAGCACGGGGCGTGAGCCGTGACCTTGCATGGAACACATGCAAGTCGCACCATGGCGCATGGCGACTGAGTCGCAGCCCGGCACTGGCGCACGCCCTCACCACTTGCACTTTCGTCAAAATGGGACTACCATTACTCCATGTGAACGTGTAACGGAAACGCCTTGGCACGTGATCCGTATGCCAGATGTTGTGGGAGGAGGGAGCCCGCGAGGGCTCTCCCTATCCCGATTCCAGACGACAGCAATGCAATGCTCGGTTGAATACACGCCCAAATCTATGCTATTATTGTTCCGTAAACGAGCGAGGTGAATGATGCCAACTGCTATTGAAATCATACATGAAGTCGAGTCTTTCCCGGTTGAAGAACGGACTTTCATCTTTGATTCGTTGTTGCGGACTTTGAACCCGCCTGACCATGAGATTGATCGGAAATGGGCCGTAGTGGCGAAGTCAAGACTGGACGATCTTCGTTCAGGACGTATAAGAGCGATTCCCGGTGAAGAAGTCTTCGCCAGAATCGGACTGCAATTCGCGACATGAATTTCTCATTTCATCCAGAGGCGGAAAACGAGTTCAAGGACGCCATCGCGTATTACGAGAATTGCGATGACGGTCTTGGGCTTGATTTTGCAAGAGAGGTCTTTGCCACCATACAAAATGCGGTTGATTTTCCCTCTATGTGGTCAGAGATTGAGCATGAAATCTACCGTTGCCTTGTTCACCGCTTCCCCTATGGCGTGCTCTACAGCATAGAACCGGTCGGTATATAATATATTCTTGCCGTGATGAATCTGCACCGTGATCCCGATTGTTGGAAGCACAGGCAATAAAACTCGATAACAGCCGAACAAGACGGTGAGGCGACGGGATACCGCCGCCTCACCGCTGACGTTGGGCAAGCAGAAGAATCAGCATTGAACTGGACGAAAGGATTTTGAGACATGTTGGCGAAGAATACGAAAGCTACTGTAGCAATATTGGCTCTTATGACAGGAAAGCTGGTTGTCACTATCGTGGCCGAACCTCTTGACGACACTCATCCTGTCGCACCTTCAAAGATCAAGGACATCAAAGCGTATTGCATTGACTTCAACTGGGGACCGGGGGGACCGAATGGTTTTGCGGAACCGGGTTTATGGGCTGATGCAGATCCCGCAAAACACGTTGCCTGGTACAAGTCGATGGGCGCAAACGTCATTCAGACATTCGCCGTCTCTTGCAACGGCTATGCCTGGTACAAGAATGGCAAGGTACCCGAGCAACCGGGGCTAAAGTATGACTTTCTTCCTGAGATGGTGCGAATTGGACACGACGAGGGCATGCTTGTGATGGGCTACTTCTGCATCGGTTCCAACACCCGATGGGGGCAGAAGCATCCCAACTTGAGCTATGGAACCCCAAGCACACGTCATATCCCGTATACCGACGAGTATCTAGCCTATTTGTCCAGCGCTATTGACGAAAGTGTCCGAACAACTGGAATTGATGGGTTCATGATTGACTGGTTTTATCAGCCAGAGCGGAAGAAGTGGAAGGATTGCGAGAAGAAATTGTACGAACAACTCATGGGCGAAGTGTATCCAGATGACGGCAAATTATCCAAAGAGAAGGAAGCTGAGTATAGTCGTAAGGCCATTGCCCGGTGTTGGCGGACCATCCACAAGGCCGCAAAATCAGCTAATCCGGAATGTATCATCTGGCTGACAGCCTTCAATCCGACACATCCACATATCGTCAATTCGGCGATGTACAAGGAGGTGGATTGGCTGATGAACGAAGGCGGAGACTTGAAGCGCATCAAAGCAATTGAACCTATGATCGGGAAACACACCCGCCTTATCACGTGCCTGGCTCACTGGAACAAGCAGGAGGCAACCACCGTAGTCCCGGCAGCCTTGAAGGAAGGGATCGGGCTTTACGGCTTCGCCAAGCCCGGCGCGAATTCACTGCGGCCACTAGAGTCATTACTGACACGTCCCGTGAAAGGGTTAAAGGGCGATGACAGAAACATTGCTGTTCTAGCACGTGCTTACCACGGCGTTCCCGTCACTTCAGTCAGGAATGACGAGGGAAAGTTCGTCGAGCCAGATAAATAGAATTGCCCAACAAGAAAATGGAGAAGTATTTGCGCGTAGCCGCGAAAAACTCTCATTTTGATTGTTGGGCCACAAGACACGAGGAGCGATTATGAAAATAGTCATAAGGGTCGTTGCACATACTCACAGGCCCACATACTGATTTCATAAATTATAATGCACCCCGCATTTTGTTATTGCTTGTATTGTTATCAGGAGATAAACTTTGGACATTGTAAATGGCATAATTATGTCTGGCGGCAGGAAAAATGGCGTATCTATCAAGAGTAACTGAAAAACGTTGCACTGTGCCCGCGGCAGGGATGCCGTCGCGGAGTGTGCGCGGCGACGTTTTGCTGGAGTATGTGTTGCTGACTATGATTATTGTTTTGCCGCTGGTGGGGGTCTCTGTGGGTCTGGTGAATGTCAGCGGGAAGCGGACTTTCTCACCAGGCGGGGCGGTCGAGGGCGATGACTTCGGACTGCTGGGAAACGCTTTTGTGGACAGGTACAGGATGATCATGAGCGGGATCGGCCTGCCGTTGCCGTGACGCGGGCGGTGAAGAAACGAGAGGGTAACGGTAACGCTCAACGTTCAAGTTATAGGTAAGGCAAAAAAACGCTTTGGGGCAATGACGCCCCGTATGTGAAGGAGAAAAATGATGAAAAACAGTAAGCTAAAGAAGACGCTGTGTCGTTTGGCGGGTGACCGCGCCGGCGGCGTGATGATGGAATACGTGATTCTGGCGGTGCTGATTGCGGCCGCAGCGGTGGTGGCGGTGATGTATTTCGGCCGCGGCATCGTGACCAACCTCTCGACCTCGACGCACGCGATGTCGGGTGAATCCGGCAAAGCCTCGGCGAGTTCGCAGAAGGCCAAGGGCGACGCGGCCAGCGCGGAGTCGGAGAACGAGACCTACCGCAAAGAGCACGCGGATCGTTAGAGGCGCTTAACCCGGTTGTGGGCAGCTGCCTGTAACCAGAATGGACCAGTGGAATATTGGAATAATGCGGTTTGATAAGGTCGAGTCAGCTCTTTTCAAACAGTATTCCAGTATTCCATTCTTCCAAGATTCCGTTATTTATGCTCATTCCCCTCGTGTTGGGGTCGGTCTGGAGCCTCGCTCTCTCGTATTATGACCTACGGTGGCGTGTTTTGCCGAACTGGCTGACGCTCGGCGGGGCCGCTGTGGCTCTGGTCGGACGTCTGGGCTTCGGCGGTTGGCCTTGCTTGATCGACGGTTTCGCGGCTGCCGTTGTGGCCGGTTTTTTTTTACTGATTCCTTTTCTGGCGCGCGGTGCCGGTGGCGGGGACGTGAAGATGCTCTTCGCGGCTGGCGCGATAGTGGGCTGGGACAGGGTGTTGACCATGCTCTTGATGACTTCGCTGGCGGGAGTGGTGATGGGTGTGCTGATGTTGGCGGCGGGCGTGCTGGACGGCTCGCGTCTAAGGCATTTCATGCGTAGTGCTTTTGATTGGCGATATGACCGGAAGGCCGGTGCGGCAACGCTGGCACCGAAAGACTCGGCGTGCTTCCGCATACCGTTCAGCGTGCCGATAGCCGCGGGCGTGTTTGGGGCGTTAATCGGGTGACAGGTAAAAAGGTTGGGACTTTGCTGTGGTTGTGACAGCCGACACATACGTTTGTAAACGGAAGGCTGGCCGAAGCTCTGCGGGTTCCGTGATGTTGGAATTTGTGCTGGCTTTTCCCGTTATACTGACCTTGATTCTGGCCTGCATGCAGTTCTCGCACATGTGGATGGCCCGGCAGGTGGTGCAGTACGCCGCGTTCTGTGCCGCTCGCGCGACGCTGGTGTGCGAGAGAGGCGAATACCAGCGCGCCGGGCAGCAGGCGGCCGAGCAGGTTTGTGCTTGGGTCGTGCTGGGCAAGAACGCGGGCGAGCAGGACAAAAAGATTCCGGGATGGGGCGTGATACCCGGTTCTGGTGCGGTCAAGCGCAAGACTAAGGTGAAAATGGAGCAGATCGGCACATGGAATGTCAAGGCCACGGTAACGCATGACTTCGCGCTTGTGTTCCCGCTGGTCGGACCCATGATCGGCTGGGGCGTGAACCCGTGGGACAGCACCCAGCGGTACCGTGAACAGCACGCCGACGCCACCGGAAACATCGGCGCGGGCGACATGGTGAAATGGCCGCATGTGCGCTTCACGGAGACGGCGGTGCTGACTAAGCCTTATGTGACTCTGCCTAAAACAGGGCTTCCTGTAAAAGGTTGGTGATCATGTTTAAATCAGCCAACAGAGCCGTGGTGCGATTGTGGAAGGACGAGAGCGGCGTGGTGCTGGCCGTGTCGACGATCGTCTTTCTCACGCTCTTCATGATGGCCAGCGCGATTTTCTCGGGCGGCGAGACGATCCGCAGCCGCATCGAGCTGCAGAACGCCGCCGACGCCGCCGCCTACTCAGCCGCAATCGTGCAGGCCGACACTCTGAGCCGCGTGGCGGCGGTCAACCGCGCCATGTCGTGGACTTACGTGCAGATGGTGCGCATGGAGATGGACTACATTGTCGACAAGTGGCTATGGCTGACTCTCAAGCGCTGGAACGAGGACAACCGCGTGATGCGCAATTTCAACCGGACCGGCACCTGCAACATCGGCCTGCCGCACTATTCGACCGGCAAAGGCGGCGTCCACAAGCAGATCTTGCTGAACAAGCAGCATTATGTGACCAAGGAAGATATTGAGGCCGCCAGAAAGACGGCGGCGGGCAACGGCCGTAACTACAGCATCCTGGCGCCCAAGATCGACCAGTGCCGCGAACGCATCAGCGCCATGAACGACAAAGAAAAAGAAATGATAGTCAAACTGCCGCAACGGGTGCGCAAGACAGTCGAGGAGACCATGCGGGCCAACACCGCGGACACCTGGAACGACGGTTTCGCAGGCGGTGGCGGCCTCATGTATGCGCTTAAGCAGGAGGAACAGCCGCGGGATAAAAACTTCCGGGTGTTGGAGCTTAACGACGAAGAGGATTTTTTGCGGCACTCCGACTACATACCTGCGGAAGGTAAGAATGCCAAAGACGTTTTCAAAAACGGCACGGACGACTGGTTCGTAAAAGAGTATAAAGACAAAGGCCCGGGTGTGCAGCGGCAATACAAGTGTGGGCATCCGATCCTGGTGGCAGAGTGGGACTACAAGAGCACTAAATGGATACAGACCAAAAAGGGCTGCGTTAAGGTCGGGCAGATTAATGACAGCGAACCTCTCAAGGGGCCGGTCAAGGGTGACGACGGCGATATCTACGACGAAAAATACTACATCACGGAGAACGCCCAGCCGCAGGTGCTGCGCGAGGAGTTTTTCGTCAAGGGCGGCAGTCTGGTGGTGGGGCTGACGCGCCGCATGAACAATCCGTTCAAGTTCCTGTTCCCGGGTCAGAGCGAAGGCGTGATGAAACCCTTCACGCTGGACGGCGGCAACCGCTACATGTGGACGGTCTCGGCGGCGATCGCGGGCTACAACCCCAAACCGCGCGAAGACGCCAAGGGGCGTTACGAGGTCACCTACGAAGACAACAGCAAAGACAAGCTTTGGAATCTGAAGACCAGCGACTGGGACGCCTTGCTGTTGCCGCTGCACCGCGCTTGGGCACAGGGGAAGAAGGGGCGGAAACTGGAAGGCGAGACCGCCGGGCAGATTTTGGATGAGATGAAGGGTGGTCTCTGGCAGCCTTTGTACGGTGGTGGCGGCGCTTTGGGCGCGCAGGGTGCGCCCAAGCTGATGGGCGGCAGTGGCGAAGTCTCGTACGACGGCGCGGAGGCTTGGGTGGTACATTGATGCGATTCAACAAAGTTTAATCGCATCAATGAGTTAGGAGTTAGGAGTTGGGATGAGAGACCATCAACCATCAACTATCAACTATCAACCAGTATTAAGGAAGGTGAATCATGAGAAAAACAGTATATGTGAGTGCCGTGATGGCGGCGCTCTTGATGTGCGGCCTGCGTGTAGCAACGGCTGCTGAGGAGGAGGCTCGGTTACCGGTGGCGGTGCAAAGGATGATGAACGATTACAACAAAGGTCTGGAGCTGTTGGAGAAGGAGCTTTACAAAGACGCACTGGCGGCTTTCAACCGGGTGCTGGACGCGTCCGGGAGTGTTAAAGAGCAGGAGGCGCAGGTGCTGATGACGACCGCTGCCAACAACGCGGGCAACATTCTGCTTATGCAAGGCAAGCTTGAAGAGGCCGAGGCCAGTTACCGTCGGGCGCTCAAGGCCGATCCGCGGCACGCGATGGCGCTGAACAACCTCGGCGCCGCGCTGTTGAAGCAGGGCAAGCTGGGCGATGCCGTGGCCGCCTTTTCGGAGGCGGTCGAGGTTGATCCGCAGCACGGCATGGCGCTGAACAATCTGGCCTCGCTGCTGTTGCATGCCGGAGAACTGCAGCGCGCCGCCAAGGCTTTGGCGGCTTCGCTGAAGCTGAATCCCAAGAACGAGCAGACCTGGCAGATGATGGCGCAACTCTATCATATGTCCAACCAGCCGGAGAAACAGGCCGGCCTGTGGCAGGCGATGGTCAAGACCACCGACGGCTCGCCGGAGGAGCGTCTGCGCCTCGGCACATGGTATCTGCAAGCGCAGATTTTTCCGCAGGCCGAAAAAGTTTTCCGCGAGTTGCTGGCGGAGCGCCCCGGCTGGCCCGAGGCGCGGCTGCAGTTGGCGCGCGCGCGTTCCATGCAGGGGCATGACGATGAGGCGCTGAAAGAGCTGCGTGAGCTGCTGACGCTGCTGCCGCAGGAACCGGGTGTGCGGACCGATCTGGCGGTGCTGTTGCTGCGGTCGGGCAAAACCGCCGAAGCCGAAGAGCAGACGCGGCAGGCCATAAAAGCTTTTCCGAAAGACGCGAAGGCGTGGTTCGTGCAGGGGCGCGTGCAGGAAAAGCTGGGGCAGAATCAGGCTGCCGAAAAGAGTTATTTCGAAGCGATCAAGTTAGACCGTACGCTGGCCGGCGCATGGACTAATCTGGGTATACTGGCTGCGAAGCGCGACGACGAGAAGACCGCGCTGACCTGCTACACCTCCGCAGTGCAGGCCGATCCTTTCGACAGCGAGACCCAATACAACCTGGGTCGCGCGTTGGTGATCAGCAAGCGCGATCACGAGCGCGGCGTGCGTCTGCTTTTCAGTGCGGCCAAAGGCCGCGGCGAGGCCGCCGAGCGGGCCAAGAAGTTCATCGACGACCTTGAGAAGATAGCTAAGGGCGTTGATCCGGGATGGAAGGCGGCTGACAAGAGTCTGTAAGAAAGGCGGTGAACCATGAACCCCAATATCATAAAAGCGTTTAAGCGTTTGATTCGGCAATCAGGAATAAGTATTGTCGCGGCTCTGTTGGTGACGGCAGTGGCGGTGAGTGGTACGGCGCAGACCACTTCCAGCTCCTCCACGACCACCACGACCACGCAGAACAAAGGTGGCGGACAGACCACAACCACCACGAGCAGCAGCAGCGACCAGTCGTATGACGGCGGCACTGCCACGCGCAACTCGCAGGGTGGCACCTTCACCGCCAAGAACGAAAGTTCGAGCAGTTCGAGCACCTCCACCACCTACAGCAACGCCGGCGACAAGGAAATGGGTGGCGGCGAGCTTAAGGACGGACAGACCGTTTGGGAAGACGGGGCCAATGTCCAAAAAGGGTTTAAGGTCGGCAACGAGAACGCCAATGTCAGCGGCAATATCAAGGCCGGCGTGAACGGCAAGATGCAGATGGGCAGCAATGGCGTGGAGGCTGAGTTCGAGGCCGGGCTCGAGGCTGAACTCAAGGCGTTGGCGAATTTTCAGGCGGGCAACGAGAATTTCGGGGCCGGCGTGGATGCCGAGGCCAAGATGCAGGCTATCCTCAAGGCGCAGGTCAAGATCGGGGCGTACTTGGACGACAAGGGGCTAACGATCGGGTTTGACGCCAAGGCCGAGGCTATGGTCAGTGTCGAGGCCTCGCTGAACATGAGCCTTACGCTTTTCGGAGCCAAAGCCTCGGTAAAAGCCACGGTCAAGGGCCAGGCCGGCGCCTCGGCCAGAGCCACGGCCATGGTCACCATCGGCTTCGACGGCAAGGTCCACATCAAGGCGGGCATGGGCGCCACCGTCGGCTTGGGCGCGGGCATGTACTTTGAAGCCGAGGTCGACACTGAGCAGTTGATGAAAAATCTGGGGTTCACCAGTCTGGACGAGTTGATCGCCTGGAGCACCGATATGGCCAACAACCCCGACAAGCTGACCAGTTATATCGCGAAAGAGGCCGCGCCCAAGCTGGCCAAAGGCATAGTCAAAAGCGTTGCGAACGGCGTGGCCAACAAAGTCAAAGACGGCTTGAAGAGTCTGTTCGGAGGCGGTGGCGGCAAGGGAGGCGAGGAAGATGACGAAGAGGAGGAGGGCGACGCGGCCATGAAGGGGATCGGCGGCGGAGGGAAGATGCCGGGCGCGGGCGCTGGAACCGACAAAGAGTATGATCGAGAAAAAAAGTACAACACCTGGAGCAAGTAAAACAGGATTTTACTTGTCGAAGCTGGCGGTTCGTGAGTATTATTTTACGTATGGCGGCAAGGAGTCCGAGATGTTGAATGTGCGGATAACAGGGCACGGTGACGCGGACGGACGAGCCAGAGAAGGCGCGGTGCTGATGGAGACGGTGATAGTGATACCGTTGTTCATGGTCATGCTCGGCGGGATCTTCTGGATCGGCGAGTTGACCATGGCGCGACAGAAGCTGCTGCTGGCCGACCGCTATCTGGCGTGGAACAAGGGTATGCGGCATGACGATCGCGGCCAGACGGATGCCGGCACACTGGGACGGCTGTTTTTCGCCGACAAGAGCGGCGCCGTGACGCCGGGGCACACGCCGAATGTTTTGTTTGCTGACATCACCAAGCAGTACGACTGGAGCCATGCCGCGGCGGGTCAGGCCAGCGCCAAGGTCAAGATGCCGGATTGGGTGTATGCCATGATCAACTCCGCCAGAGTCGTGTACAACCGCGGCGGAGCCGTGAACAAAGCCGCCGAGGTGCGCGGGCGCGAAAGGGAAGGGCAGAGGCATCAGGTGGTCATGCGTACAAAAGCTGAGGCTGACAAGGGCTATATCAGGAACCGCTACGGCGTTGACGCGTCGGCTGCGGTGGTCAAGCAGTGGAAAGAGATAACCGATGAGAAGTGGCCTTATGATTAGGGTATGCATGTTGCTTTGTGCCGCAGTTGGTTTTTGTCTGAGCGGCAAAGCGGAGGCAACGCAGCCGGTTTGGCGCGTGGTCGCGTTGCGGTCTGCGGCATCGGTCGCGGCCGAGGTGCCGTTGCCGCCTTTGGCTGAGGTGGTGTCCACGGACGCCAGCGGTCAGACCTGGCAGCAGAGCGGCGAGATTGGCGGTTCGCTGGAGGCGGTTTTGCAGGAGTTCGCCGTGTCGCTGCGGGTGGCCGGCTGGGGTTTGGACAAGACAATCATGATGGGTAGACTTTCCGCGCGTTCGGGTCTTACGGTCTGGAACCGGCGGCGGCAGCGGGTGCTGTTGATGTTGTGGGAAAAAGAGGCTGGTAAATGCGGCTTCGCGTTAGGCAGGGAATAGTTTCAGGCGGGTCAGTGGCCTGCCGGTGAGGTGAAAGGAAAAAAGGATGAAGAATTTCATTCCTCTGGTGTTGGCGGTGCTTTTGGGGTTGGCGGCGGTGTTGGCGGTTGGCAGGCTGTTGCAGTCGCGCAAGCAGGCGGTTGAGCGCACCACGTCGGTGTTGGCGGTGGCTCGCGACGTGACGGTCGGCGAGGTGCTCACCTCTGATTCGGTCATGGAGAAGCGGGTGCCGGTCTCCGCGCGGCCGGCGCAGGCGATCTTCTGGTCGCGTTCGGAGATAGTTGTGGGACAGAAGGCGTTGCGCTCAATAGCGCAGGGCGACTACCTGCTGCTTTCTGACGTGGGTCTTTCGCGCAGCATGGCCGATATCGTAGGCGAGGGAGAATGGGCGGTCTCGCTTACCGTGCCTGCCGGCGGCATCGCGCGCATCGTGCAGCCGGGAGATGAGGTCGCGGTAATCGGCACTTTCAAGATCAAGAGCCAGGTGCAGACCGCGGATTTGGCGGCGGCGCCGGAAGAGATCGCGCGTGAAGCCACGTTGGTGCTCTTCCCGCGGGTCAGGGTTTTGGATGTGGGCACACTTTCCAGCGGCGGCGAGGCCACGGCTGGCGAGCTGGTGCTGGCTCTGCCGCCGCAGCAGGCGCAGGTGCTGGTGGCGGCGCAGGCCAAGGCGCGCCTGACGCTCGCCTTGCGCCGTCCGGGCGACGAAGCCTCGATCAACCGGCTGGATACCGGGATGGTGGATGAGACAACCTTCGACAAACTCTTGCAGGGTTTAAAAGCTGTGGTGATGCCACCGGTGCCCGGCGTTGTGACTGCCGTCCCGGCAACGAAATGAACAAATTCTCACACAAAGGCATACATTAGCGTCCCATAGGACGCTGGGATATTAGCATTTAAGGCTGTAGGCTATTAGGTTAAATGCAACTGGCGCATATGTTTCAATAAGCAAACGGAGGTCAAGATGAAAGCTAAGATGATGACGATGAAATGGGCGGGACGGGTTTCCGCCTTGATGATGGCCGCAGTCATGCTGCTGGTGGCTGGGCGTCTGACGGTTTGGGCGGCAGACACGGAACAGGTAACGGTCAGTATCGGCAAGATGGAGTTGATCAACATACCGTTTCCCGTTCTGGGATTCCGTATAGCCGATCAGTCTATTGCCCGGGTCGAGACTGTCGGGGCGCAACAGTTGCGCGTGGTGGGCGTTAAGGTCGGCACCACTGATCTGCAGGTTACCGGCGACGGGAACGTCTCGGCTCTGTTCACGGTCACGGTGGCCGAAAACATCAACGCGGTGTTGGCGGCGGTCAAGCGTGATCTTGACGCTGTGCCGGAGGTGGATATATCGATCAACCTCGGACGGGTGGTGTTGAAAGGCGAGGTCAGCAGTATCAACAACTGGAAATATCTGCAGCGGGTGGTCGAGCTTTACAAGGGTTCGATCGCCAACCTGACCACTTTCCGGCCGGCGCCGGAAGTGATGCTGGCTCTGAAATCCGCTTTTGAAAAAGCCGGGCTCACGGTGCAGGAGCAGGATAGCGGAAAGCCGGCACCGGGCACGATCTCCCTTAAGTTCAGCGGCAACAACATCTTCGTTAACGGCGCGCTCTATAGTCAAAAGGACAAAGATCGCATCATCCAGATTATCGGAGCGCAGGATTGGCTGACACTGCCGAAGGCGCAGGACGGCGCACCCGAGGCGACGGCGGCGGCGGACGATCCGCGCGTCAAAGCGGTTCTGAATCTGGAGGTGGTTCCTACCATGCTCGAGATGGATGCTTGTTTCGTGGGTGTCACGGATGTTGAAGAACGCCAGATCGGCGTCAATCTGGCTAAGGCCGGTCTGATTGTTCTGGACACGACTTCAGCCGGCTTCCAGGGCAATCTCGGCAACCGCTCGTCAGGCATGGGCGGCACCTACTCGATCAACAGCGGCCTGCAGGGGGCTTTGAAGTTTTTCGCTGGCAGCGGGCCTGGTCGTTTCCAGACTGCCGGACACATGACCTTCAAAAACGACGCCCCCGACTGGCGCACTTACCACAGCGGCGGCACGCTGAAAGTACGGGTGGCCACCCGCGACGCTACCTCGTTGGAAGATATCAATTACGGCCTGATCATGCGTATCAAAGGCGGTTTGCTGGATGCAAAGACCGCTGCGGTAGACGTAGATCTCGAGCTGAGCTATCCGGTGCCGGTGGGTAACGATTATGACCTGAAGCGCAACCACATCGAGACTACGATCAATTGTCCGTTGGGCCAGACAATGGTGATGGGCGGCATGAAGAGCCTGATCGAGCAATCCAGCAGCGAAGGCGTGCCTTTCCTGCGTAGTGTGCCAGCGCTCTCCTGGTTCTTCTCCGAGAAAAACCGCATGAAGGAGGACAGCAAGGTGCTGATCCTGTTGAGCCCGCGGATCGCCGGCACGACTACCGTGACAGCGCCGGTCAGCGAACAGACCATGCCGACGTTGCGCGAGTCCGAAAGGCCGGTCGAAGAGCGCGAGCGCGAAAAACACAAGCGCCGCTTCTTTTTCTTCTGAGGCAACCTTATGGCGAAGTTTGTGATAAAGAACGCGGACGGGCAGGGCGAGGATCGGGCGGTTGTGCTGGACGCCGCGGCCGAGACGCTGATCGGAAGGTCGGCGGACAACCATATTGTTCTGAGCGGCAATACGGTGTCCCGCCTGCATCTGTCGGTCGCGTGTCGTGAGGGTGTTTATTGGGTGAACGATAAGGGCAGTACATACGGCACGCGGCTGAACAGCGAGCGGCTGACCGGATCGGCGGCGCTCAAGAACGGCGACCGTCTGCAGGTCGGCGAGTATGTCTTGGAGTTCGCCGATGCCCCTCCGGCCAAAACGGGAGCCCCCCCATCTTCTGGCCAAACGGAGGCCGATGGCGTCATAGCCAAGGATCCTGTCCTGGCCGCTATGGCTACGCTCTATACCGACGAGATGATGGCGATGAAGAAGCGCATCCACGAGCAGGTGCTGTTCAAGCTTAACCTGCCGGAGATCGCGACCAAGCAGATTGAGGATGAGGAGATGCGCTCCAAGCTTGAGATGGCGCTGGACCAGGTTTTGCGCGAAGTGCGGCACGAGCTGCCGCGCGAGCTGGCCGGAGACCTTTTCCGTCAAGCGCTGCTGGATGAGCTGGTCGGATACGGCCCGATCACACCGATGCTGCGTGACGAGACTGTGGACGAGGTGATGGTCAACGGCCCCTCGCGCATCTTTGTGGAACGCAAAGGGCGTTTGTATGAGACCGGCGCGCGGTTTTTTGACGACCGTCATCTGATAACCATCATCCAGCGTGTTGTCGAGCCGCTGGGTCGGCATGTGGACGAGGCAAGCCCAATGGTCGACGCGCGTCTGCCGGACGGCTCGCGCGTAAACGCCATTATACCGCCGCTGGCGCTGGACGGCTCATCGGTCACGGTACGGAAATTCGCCAAGAATAAACTGACTACCGATGATTTGATCGCCTTCGGCAGCATGACGGCGGACATCGCGCTGTTCCTTGAGGAGGCGGTGCGCGCGCGTCAGAACATCGTGGTCTCGGGCGGCACGGGATCCGGCAAGACCACTTTGTTGAATGTGCTTTCGCAGTTCATCCCGCACGGCGAGCGCCTGGTGACCATCGAGGATTCGGCGGAGCTGAAGCTCAGCCACCGCAACATCGTGAGGCTGGAGGCACGTCCGGCCAACATCGAAGGGCGCGGCAGAGTGGCCATCCGCGATCTGGTGATCAACGCCCTGCGCATGCGGCCCGACCGCATAGTGGTGGGCGAGTGCCGTGGACCGGAGGCGCTGGACATGCTCCAGGCCATGAATACCGGCCACGACGGATCTTTGACGACCGCGCACGCCAACACGCCGCGCGACTGTCTGTCGCGATTGGAGAATATGGTTATGATGGCGGGTTTCGATCTGCCTTCCTCGGCGATCCGCGAACAGATAGCCTCAGCCGTGAACCTGATCGTGCAGCAAAACCGCCTGCCCGATGGCAGCCGCAAAATCATGCAGATTTCCGAGGTGACCGGACGTGAGGGGGCTACCATACTTTTGCAGGACATTTTCATTTTTGAGCAGCAGGGGTTCACCCCCGAGGGCAAAGTGATAGGTCAGATAGTTGCCACCGGCAACATTCCACAGTTTGTCGAGCATCTCAAGGCCAAGGGTGATTTGAGGCTGAAGATGGAAGTGTTTGTGCCCAAGGCTTGAGACGGGGAGGATTATAACGATTTGGGTTGCGGGCTGCGCCCGCGTTAGGAGAGCGTATGGCGGACTTTTTGGTATTGGTGCTGGTTTTTGCCGCTGTCACATGGTGTGTGTGGGTGGTAACGCCGTTGCTGGCGCAGATCGGCCTGGAGCGTTCGGCCGGCCGGTATGTCAAGAGTGACGGTCAGCAGCAGTTGGCGCCGCTCTACCGCTTCACGACCCCGGAACGCCTTGCGCAGGCGCGCTGGTCCGGTGCATTGCTGGGGGTCGGGCTGATGGACGCGATTCTGATCGCGGCGGATGTGATGGATCTTTACATCTTAATCGGCTGCGGTCTGCTG